>Ga0208900_1000297_pt1 | contig 32216 bp, 26 predicted proteins | sample AntAceMetag02UKK_FD_184763 | JGI IMG/M metagenome (GOLD analysis project Ga0208900, IMG submission 184763) | Saline lake microbial communities from Ace Lake, Antarctica - Antarctic Ace Lake Metagenome 02UKK (SPAdes) (version 2) | ecosystem: Environmental > Aquatic > Non-marine Saline and... | reverse complement strand
ATTGTATCTGGAAAAAAAGAAGGAAAAACTGGAAAAATCCATCGAATATGCTGACTTACTAATAAATGTTGCCTATCAGCAAAAAAGAAGCACACTCGGGGATATTTCGTTGTTAAAATCAAAAATTAATAACCGGAAAGCGCTTATTGATAATTACCACGAATCGCAAAATCTGCTGTTCGATACCATTTTTATTAACCTGCTCCAGGTTGATAAAATCAGTACGCAATTGCAGGAACTTAGGGGTGAGTACGCGTTGATGATTAATAGTGCTTACAAAAATCATAATCTGTACAAACGCCTGGTATATGTGCTCGCTTCCGCGGATGTTAACCAGGCCTATTCAAGGTTTAACTATTACAAGTACTACGCTAAAAACCGGAATGCCCAAATCGAAAACATCAGGAATGTTGAGGCTATATATTTCGAGAGGGTTGAGCAACTTGAAATAAAAGCGCAACAAAATCAGCAAATTATCGAGGAAATTAGCCTGGAAAACCACAAGCTTGAAAACGAAGTTTTGCAAATGAATAAACTTCTTGCCGAACTAAATCGCAAAGTTGACGAGCTTGTTTCGGAACAGATCAAAAACCGGAGTTCAGCCCTCAATTTAGAAAACAAAATCGAGGAAGTGATCAATGATGAACAATTGATGGCTAATAGTTTACCCTTAACCGAACAAGTACTTATTTCATCTACTCCCGAAACTGCCAACCTTTTCGAAGGATTTGCCGATAATTATGGAAAACTCCCATGGCCTTTAGAGCGTGGAATAATTTCAGCAAATTTTGGCGAGCAAAATTACCCTGAACTGGTGGGCGTACTGATAAAAAATAACGGGATTAATATCCTTACCCAAAAAGGCGCTATAGCCCGATCGGTTTTTGATGGGGTAGTTACACGTGTTTTATCGGTTAAAAATTATAACAACGTGGTCATTTTACGACATGGTAATTATCTAACAGTATATTCTAATCTTGCTGAAGTTTTTGTTGAAACTGGTATGGAAGTAAAACTAAAACAAGATATTGGCATTGTATTTACTAATGAAGATGATTTAAAAACGGAACTCCATTTTGAAATATGGATGGGCAAACAATTGCAGGATCCTGAAAATTGGATATCTTCATTGCACCCCAATGAGACGCATTTGAAACACATACACTGAAAAAATACCGTTTAACAATTCCTGAACCTGTTAAACATTCATAAAGATAAATATTGAAATAGCAGTATATTGTGCCAAACAACTGTTGCCTTCCCGTTTATAGGTATTCCAAAAATTATTTTAACAATTGTAAATCAATGGTTTGGCAGTTTGATTGCGACTTGTGCAGCCCCGGCACAAAAGCTCTTACAATAAATGACAACGAAGTACTAATGTACTCTTTTACTTGATTTTCGGCCCTATTGGTATTACATTTGCACCCCTTTTTTAAAGGCTAATTTATTTCTTGTTTTAAATACCTATATGAAACTATCTCAATTCAGATTTCGCTTACCACCAGAACTTATCGCTAAAGAACCCTCCACTGATCGCGACAAATGTCGTATGATGGTGCTCGACAGGCAAAAGAAAACAATCGAGCATAAAAACTTCATGGATGTCCTCGACTATTTTACCGATGGGGATGTATTGGTGCTTAATAACACCAAAGTTTTTCCGGCCCGGCTTTACGGAACAAAAGAAAAAACCGGTGCACGTATCGAAGTGTTTTTACTTAGAGAGCTTAACCAGGAAACAAGGCTGTGGGATGTTTTGGTTGATCCGGCAAGGAAAATAAGGATAGGCAACAAACTTTATTTTGGCGATGACGATGCGCTCGTTGCCGAAGTTATCGACAATACCACTTCGCGTGGAAGAACTTTGAGGTTCTTATTTGACGGGCCCTACTCCGAGTTTAAAAAAACTTTGCAGCAATTGGGTAAAACTCCTTTACCAAAAACCATCGAACGCGAAATTAAGCCTGAAGATGAAGAATGGTATCAAACTATTTTCGCAAAGCATGAAGGCGCTGTTGCCGCTCCTACAGCCGGCTTGCATTTTAGCCGCGAACTGATGAAGCGTCTTGAACTGGCTGGAGTAAATTTTTCCGAACTCACACTACATGCAGGTCTTGGTAATTTCAGGCAAATAGAGGTTGAAGACTTGTCGAAACATAAAATGGATTCGGAGGAATTGATTATTAACGAAAGGGCCAGTGAGATTGTAAATACTGCTATCGACAATAAAAAACGTATTTGTGCGGTGGGCACTACTACCATGAAAGCCATCGAATCATCACTTACTATTTCGCGGCATCTGAAACCTTTCGAAGGGTGGACCAATAAATTTATTTTCCCGCCCTACGAAGTGAAGCTTGCCAATGCAATGATTACGAATTTTCATCTTCCAATGTCGAGCATGATGATGCTTGTGTCGGCTTTCGCCGGATATGATTTCCTGATGAAAGCATACAAAGAAGCCATCGAAAAAAAATACAAATTTTTTACTTATGGTGATGCTATGCTAATTATTTAATTAAAGAAATTATACTTTTGAAGGGCTGCTTTTAAACAGCCCTTTTTTTATGGAACAAACAATATCAAAATCAGTAATTATCGTAGCCGGAGGCAGCGGCTCAAGGATGGCCTCAGAAATACCCAAACAGTTCTTGTTGCTGGCTGGCCGTCCTGCGTTAATGCATACCATTCAAAAGTTTTATAATTGTTTTTCGGAAATTAAGATTGTCCTCGTGCTGCCTTTCCATCACATCGAACTTTGGAACAGGCTCATTTCCGAGCATCGTTTTTTTATTCAGCACCAGGTTGTTGCTGGAGGGAGGGAACGCTTTTTCTCCGTTAAAAATGGTTTAAAAATGATTAATGATGGGGGGCTTGTTGCCATTCACGATGGGGTTAGACCTCTCGTTTCCGATGAAGTTATAATTAAGAGCTTTCAAATTGCCCAGGCTTATGGCTGTGCCGTGCCGGTTATTTCTCCTGCTGAATCACTTCGTAAATTGGAAAATGGCAGTAGTTATCCTGCGAATAGAGAAAACTACAGGCTGGTTCAAACCCCGCAGACCTTTAATAACGCATTATTAAAAAAGGCTTACCAGCAACCCTGGGACAAAAAATTTACCGATGATGCCACAGTTTTTGAAGCTGACAAAAATAAAATCCACCTTTTTGACGGCAACAGAGAAAATATAAAAATTACCTGGCCTTCTGATATTTATTTTGCTGAGGCTATGATGAAAATTATTTGAGGTATTCAAGTGCTTACTAATTATCGGATGATTGGTATTAGTGTTTAATTGAACACCTCCAAAAATTAATTGGTACTTGAACCAAAACTACTGATGTTGATAATTTTTTTTGAAGGGTTTTCTAACAATCTTTAATTGATATCCATATCAGTCATACTCCCGTAAACCTTTACCTTTGCCAAAAACATAAACATTGGATTTTAATAAAATAATATTAGGAATTGATCCGGGAACTGTAATATTGGGTTATGGCCTGATCGGGATTGTGGGTAAGGACATCCATCTTATAACCCTTGGGGTTTTGAAACTATCAAAGTATGATACCCAGGCATTGCGACTGAAAAAAATATTTGAACGCATTCTTGGCATAGTTGAAGAATACAAGCCCGATGAACTTGCAATTGAGGCACCGTTTTATGCAAAAAATGTGCAGTCGATGCTCAAGCTTGGCCGTGCCCAGGGTGTGGCAATGGCGGCAGCCCTTTATCGGGATATTCCAATTACGGAGTATTCTCCCCGCGAAATAAAGCGCTCTATCACCGGCAACGGAAACGCATCAAAAGAACAGGTAGCCGGCATGTTGGGCAACCTGGTAAAGCTGCCCGAAATTCCTGAATCCTTTGATGCTACCGATGCACTTGCCGTGGCTGTTTGCCACTATTTTAACCAGGGGAAAGTTAGCACGAAGAAAGGTTACAACAGTTGGAAAAATTTTATCAGCGAAAATCCCGGACGAATCAAAAAACCATAATTATTCAGTTTCTTGTCAGGATATTTATTTATGATCACAACATAATCTTGTAATATTCCTGATCTAATCACAAAAAAAAAATTACGTTATTTGCATTTTTTTCAATCAAAATCACATTATTAAATTTTATCAATACTAATATTATGAAAATGAGGAACATTTTTTTGATTTCAATTTTGGCAATTTTTGCCTTTACCGCCTGTAATAATCCAACCGCAAACGAAGAAAATGCTGACAAACCTGTGGTGAAGAAAGAAATTAAAAGTGAGAAAAAAGCATCAGCAAAAAGTGAGGCTTCAACTGAAGTAAAAAGTGAAGCTGCAAAAACTGAGAAATCGGCGGTTGCTCACTCGGAAACTGAAACTAATCAAGCCCAGGGACAAAAAATATTGTTAAGCACCAAATACGGCGATATGACCATCCTGCTTTATGATGAAACCCCAAAACACCGCGACAACTTTATAAAGCTTGTTAATGATGGGTTTTATAATGGAACACTTTTTCACCGTGTAATTCGCAGTTTTATGATCCAGGGCGGAGATCCTGATTCAAAGGGCGCTGCACCTGATCAAAGGCTTGGTATGGGTGGCCCAGGCTATACCATCGAAGCTGAGTTTTCTCCAGCATTTATTCATAAAAAGGGTGCTTTATCTGCAGCACGGCAAGGCGATCAGCAAAACCCTGAGAAAAGATCATCCGGCTCGCAGTTTTATGTTGTTCAGGGCAAGAAAGCTACTGCCGATGAGTTAAACAGGCTTGCACCCCGCACGGGTGCCATTTACACCACCGATCAAATTAAAACCTATCAGCAAATTGGCGGAACCCCATTCCTCGACAATCAATATACTGTTTTTGGTGAAGTAATTGATGGGCTGGATGTGATCGACAAAATTGCTGCCGTTAAAACCAAGCCCGGCGATCGACCGGTTGAAGACATCAAAATGACAATGAAACTCATCGAAAATTAAACCTGTAAATATTTTACCTGATGAAAAAAGGACTGATATTAATTGCCATAGTTTTTGCCTGGTGTGTACAATTGTCTGCCCAGGAAAAGCCTGTTAAGTTTATCATTCATACCGATTATGGCGATATGAAGGGCTACCTGTATAACGACACCCCACAACACAGGGATAATTTTGTAAAGCTTGTTGAGGAAGGTTGGTACAATGGATCAATATTTCACCGTGTAATCCAAAACTTCATGATTCAAGGCGGGCAAAATGCTTCCGGGAAACCGGATCCTGGTTATACCGTTCCTGCTGAATTTAATGATGCCCATTTTCACAAAAAGGGAGCCTTGTCTGCTGCCCGTATGGGCGATCAGGTTAACCCTGCGAAAGCTTCTTCCGGTTCACAGTTTTATATTGTTCAGGGTAATGTTTACAACCAACCTACGCTGGACGACATGGAGCAAAAAATGGGGAAAGCATTAAGCGATGAACAACGTAAAGCTTATGCAACTGTTGGCGGAACACCCCATCTTGATGGAGGATACACCGTGTTTGGACAAATTGCCGATGGTTTTGATGTAATTGATAAAATTGCCGCAGTTAAAACCAAGCCGGGCGATCAACCGGTTGAAGACGTAAAAATGACCATTGAGATTGTTAAATAGCACGCTGCTTTTTACAAGCTTGATAAGAGAGATAATTGGAATTGTGATGGTGTTATTGCAGATGATTTTGGCTTGCGGATAGAAATAAAAACAGAATTTGATTTATGAAAGAGAAAATTAATAATATACTTCACGAGGTTGAGAATTTTTCGACTGAATCATTGGAGAAGTTGGAGGAATTTAGAATTGAATACCTAAGTAAAAAGGGAATAATACCATCGCTTTTTGGCGACTTTAAAACCGTACCCGCCGAACAGCGCAAGGAAATGGGAAGTTTGTTGAATGAGCTTAAAAACAAAGCCCAGGATAAACTTAATGACCTAAAACAAAAAGTATCTTCTGCAAGTCAGCAGGAAACAAACGAAGATATTGATTTGAGTAGGCCTGTCGATTTTAGGGAGGTCGGGACACGGCATCCGCTTTCGATAGTGAGGCGGCAAATCCTCGATATTTTCAGCAGGATTGGATATACCGTAGCCGAAGGGCCTGAAATTGAAAACGACTGGCACAACTTTTCAGCGTTGAACTTCCCCGAGGAGCATCCTGCCCGCGATATGCAGGACACGTTTTTTATTAGTGATGACAAAACTCCCTCTCTTGAGAAAGTTGCATTGCGCACACATACTTCTTCGGTGCAAGTGCGGGTTATGGAAAATCAAAAACCTCCAATTCGTGTTGTTGCCCCGGGCAGGGTATTTCGTAACGAAGCAATATCTGCCAGGGCGCATTGTATTTTCCACCAGGTTGAAGGGCTTTATATCGACCACAATGTTTCATTTGCCGATCTAAAGCAAACACTTTTCTATTTTGCGCGTGAATTTTTTGGTGAAGATACCAAAGTCAGGTTCAGGCCATCGTACTTTCCGTTTACAGAGCCTTCGGCCGAAATGGATATTTCGTGCAACATCTGTGGCGGGTCAGGTTGTAAAATATGTAAATACTCAGGCTGGGTCGAGATTTTAGGCTGTGGCATGGTGGACCCCAACGTTTTGGAAAGTTGCGGCATTGATAGCAAAGAATACACGGGTTTGGCATTTGGAATGGGCATTGAGCGCATAACAATGCTTAAATATCAAATTGATGATTTAAGGCTGTTCTTTGAAAACGATATCCGTTTCCTTAAGCAATTTGAGGGCGCTTTTTAGTTTAGAATTCACAATAAAAAAAACCCGTTCAAAATCATGTTTTGAACGGATTTTTTTTATGAATCAACTATGTTATTTCTATAATTTCGTTGGGCGCTCGGGAACGGACATGTGTGTTTGCACCAAAAGCCATTTCCCGTCTTTTTTAACCAAAACCCCGGTATATCTCAATCCCTCATAGCTGTGGGCTTCGCCATCCATTATAAAGTTGTAGTTTATAATTTCTGAAAACCACGCCGTATTCCCTGTTTCATTAATTTCGATAATTTGGTCGCGATAGGAGATAAATGTGTCGCTAAACCTGCTAAACTGCGATTCAACAGCATTTTTTATTGTTTGCCAACCAATCATTTTTTCACCCGATACTGTACCAAAACTAACAATTCGTTCGGATGGACACCATATATCTTCAATCATATCCATGTCCTGGTTTTCATTGGCGATGGCATATTTTTCCAATACCAGTTTTATTGCATCTTTTTCTTGTTGTACATTTACTTCTTCCTTTTTTTGTGGTGTGCAAGCAAAGAGTATTAACGCGCTAACCAACAATAATAAAACATTTTTTTTCATAAGAGATTCCCTTTCTGATTTTGTTAAACATCAATATTTCCCGTAAAGGTAGTAAAATGAATTTTAATCTGAAAAATCCATGAATTTTTCACTCTGCAAGCTTTTTAGCTTGCAGAGCCGAATTTCCTTTGGAAATTCGAGGATTAACCCTCGTAAATATTTTAAATAAATATTTACAACCTTCGGTGATTATTTTACAAATTCAACGAATTAGTGAAATAATCAGGTTAAAATATTGGCGATTTGCTATTTTATTTTTCACTAATGAATTCATTCTTGATAGCACCCTTAATGTAATAATATGGGAGGTTATTATTTGGAAAGACTATAAATTGAGGGTTTTTTGATTTTTTTTTAATTATACGCTTATTCAAGATGTTCTAACGCTCATGTTAAAAAACCTAACGCTTATTCAAGATGTGGGTACATTTAGGTTTACTATATATGTAAGGGCAAGCAATGTGTATTTGACTTTTGACTTAAAAGATACTATTTTAGCGGTCTATTTCAAAACAAAAATAAAGTTCTTTAAAATATTGCATCCCCGGCTGTTTGTTTTTACATCTAAATTATCAGGCAGAATTATCCATTTTCATTGTCCCCCATCCATTTTAGCTCTAAAATGGTCCCCAGTTTTTACACAGTTTGTGGTGCAACATCGGTTGCAGAATTATAACATGTCTTCGGGCAGGTTTGGTTAAGTTTTTTTGGCAACCACAACTCCTAAAACGATTAAACCTTTCGCAAATACCCCCCGCGAAAGGTTTTTTTTATGATTTAAAATGAAAGTGTAAGGCCAAGGCTGGGCATAACGGGCAATTGTCGCACCACATCACCCGAAATACGATTTACATAAAATACGTTCTCGCGGTCGTAAATGTTTGTAACACTAAAATCAGTCTGGAGGGTTGTTGTTTCGGTGAGGTAAAAAATCCTTTTTATGTTAAAATCCAAACGATGGTAAGTAGGGAGTCTTCCCGTATTCAAATCAGCATATTGAATGCCAACGCTTCCGTTTTCGCTAAGATAATCGGCATTGATACCTTCCGGAAAATATAGTTTTTCGTAATACCCCTGGGTTTGGGTAAAAGGAAATCCTGTACCAAAGTTCCACCGGAGGCTTACTTCCCACTGGTTTAAATCGCCAAATGAGTACGAGCCCAGCATATTTAGGTTGTGGCGTCGGTCGTAATGAGGGTAGTACCAGATTTCGCCATCATATTTTTCAACAAATGCAAACGAATATGCTGCCCAAAGGTAAATTCCGTTTTTGGAATATTTTAACGAAAGGTCGATACCGTAAGCTTTCCCTTTTTCGATGATAAAATCTTTTTTCTCAATATCCGGGGTGCCTGAAGGAGCATCATCCTCGTTGTAAATTTTGTATCTGTTAAGGTTGGTAAGCTGGGGGAAATATTTAAAATATCCTTCCAGGTTTATGGTAAGGCTTCTTGAAAGGTCGTGTTCTATACCCACAACAAGATGCTGTGATTTTTGTAATTTGCTGGTAACTTCCTTTCCATCGAACTCTTCGGGGAGGTTGTCGGGGCCTGAAAGGAAGCCATAAAAAAGGTTTACAACATCGCGGTCGGAACGTGCGCTTATAAGATTTTGGGAGTACAGTCCGGCTGCTAGTTTAAATCTTGTATTATCGGTGGCATTATATTTCATTGCAAAGCGTGGTTCCAACGAAATTTCTGAAAGTGAGGCATACCATTGGAGTCGTAACCCGGGTTCAATTAAGAATTTACCTGCTGTAAGTTTGTATTTTCCATAGAGGGATATTTCGGTAGTGTTTTGCTGTTGTTCAATTCTTGAACCTGTTTCGTTGAAAAACTCAAAATCAGTTTTAAAACCATTCATCTCCAGGCCATACTTAAGTTCGTTTTTTCCCATAAAATATGTAAAGTTCAGCCCGGCATTAAATCCATTGATAGAGCTGGTGCGCGGATTCAAGGTATCTTCCTGCAAATGCATTTTGTACGATGAATAAGCAAATACACCTTCCATAAGTACAGGCGAGTTGCCAGGTATTACCACAAAGTTTGCACCTCCGCCAAAAGCGTCCCAGTTGTAATCGGAAATATCCTGGTAGTTTACCTTATCGGTAAAATTAAATCCGAATAGGTTTATTTTACTTCCATTGGTGCCATTTATCGATATCTTACCATAAAGATCGAGGAAATTAAAAGGAAGTCCGTCTTCGTTTACGTAATTATAAAAAACCTTTGATGATTGTTCAAGGTAGGAGTTTTTGGCAGACAAAATAAAAGAGGCGCTTCCACCACCTCCTTCAGGTTGTTTTATAATTGGTCCTTCAAGCAAAACGCTTGCGCCAAAGGTACTGGCACCAACTTTTCCTGCAAGTTTTTTCTTATTCCCATCGCGTGTTGTGATGTCCATTACCGATGATATCCTGCCCCCATGCTCTGCATTAAATCCCCCGGTAAAAATGTCGGCATTACGAATAATGTCGGTTTCGAAAACCGAGAACAAACCTATGGAATGAAAAGGGTTATAAATTACCATTCCATCAAGCATCACTTTATTTTGAATGGGAGAGCCACCCCTGATGTAGAGTTGCCCGCCCTGGTCGCCGGTAAAGATTACCCCGGGAAGCACCTGCAAATATTGGGCTATATCGGCCTGCCCGCCAATGGTAGGTATTTGTTTAATTTGAAGTGGAGTTACTTTAACTATCGAAGTTTGTGTTTCGGTTCGTGCTGCCTGCCGCTCGGCTGAAACACTTACAATATCAAGCATTACCGAAGATTTTACGAGGAAAAGATTTTCGCTTCGAACTTCATCGGGTTTAAGGCTCACATCAATTTTCAGGGTATCGTAACCAAGGTAAGTAACCATTAGGGTATAATTTCCCGGCGGGATTTTGGTAATGGCAAAATATCCGTTTACATCTGATGCTGCACCGTAAGTAGTTTTGTACAAATAGGCATTGGTGAAAATGACCGGCTCACCGGTTTCCTTTTCATAAATAAAGCCCTTTACGGTTGCATCCTGTGCTTGAGCCGGGTTAAAGCCAAAAAAAGTAATTGCAAAAAAGGGAATGAGGAGTGCATTAAAAACATTTTTCATACAAAAGGAAGTAAGAGTATAACCGATAAGTATTGTTTAGTTGATAAATCAGATTTGACTAACGGCATTGTACAATAATTATTTTCGTTTATTAACAGAAAAAGGCAGCCGATACGACTGCCTTATTATTACTTTCTTAGCAAGGACAGTTTTTCAAACAATTTCACTTCTTCAGGAGTGAGTTTTTTTGGTAGTGATATATTGATTTTTAGGTACAAATCGCCAAATTCGTCCGGTTTTCCATACACGGGCATTCCTTTTCCTTTTAGCCTGAGAACTTTTCCATTGGATGTTTCGGCGGGGATATTCAGGCTGATGGGCTTATCCATGGTGTTAACACTAATCTTTCCTCCAAGCATGGCAGTGTAAAGGTCGAGGTCGATAGTGAGATGAAGATTGTTTTCTTTCAGCTTGAAACTGGTATTATTTATTACATGTATTTTTAACAGGAGATCACCGTTTTCGCCTCCATGCTGCGAGGAGGCACCTTTTCCTTTTACACGCAATATTTGCCCGTCTTTTACTCCCGGCTTAAGGTTGATTTTAATTTTTTTATTGTCAACGTTTAATAAGGTGGATGTTCCATTAAAGGCATCAGTGAGGTTTAATTTAATTGTGGCCTCATAATTCTGGCCTTTTATTTGCCTGAAACCTGCTGACCTTCCTCCCCCTCCAAAACCCCTTCCTTGTGGTTGTCCTCCGGCAAAAAAGCTCTGGAAGAAATCGCTGAACCCGCCACCTCTGCCAAACATATCGTCGGAGGTGCGATATTGTCTGCCCTTACCCGAATTTGCCCATTGTGAAAAATCAAATCCATCGGCACCTGCATGTTGGTATTGTTTCCAGTTGGAGCCTAATGTATCATATTTTGAGCGTTTTTCAGGATCCTTTAAAACTTCGTAAGCTTCCTGTAGTTCTTTAAATTTTTCCTCCGAAGCTTTATCATCAGGGTTTTTATCGGGGTGGTATTTGCGGGCCAGCTTCCTGTATTGTTTTTTAATTTCATCCTGGCTGGCTTTTTTATCCACCGTTAGTATTTTATAATAATCTCTGTATTCCATTGGTATTGTATTTCCTTTTTAAAAATTGTATTGGCAATCAAAATTCATGCAAAATGATTGATTCTTACAAAAGTGGCAGTTGATTTCGGGCAAGGATCAAAAAAGAATAAGATAAAAAAATTGTGTATTTTGTCGCCTAAATTAAAATAGTTTGTCAATGAAAATCAGGTTTAAAGTAAAGTGGATTTTGGTATATCTTGCGTACCTGATTATTCTGTCAGGCTGCAATAGCGCGGCACCTGAACAGGACACATCGAATAATAGTAATCAGTCAAATAAAGCCCGACCATCGGAATCTGAAAAGAAGACAACAATAAAGAATAACAAAGCGCTTGGCTTGGTTGATGAAAATATAGTGGAACAAGCCCCTGTAACAACGACTGAAAAGAAAATTGATCCTGAGCCCAAAAAGCAATCTTCTGCTAATCTTAAGCTTCCACTAAATATCAAGACAGAATTACCGGATTTTTCTAAATATAAAAATACCGTTAATAAAAAGAAAGCCTTTTTTGCCTTTCTGGAGCCTATTATAGTTAGCGAGAACAAAAAAGTTCTCGAGCAGCGCGACTATATTCTCTCGCAATTTATGCTTGTAAATGAAGGAGATATACTCCAACCCGGGGATATTGAGAAATTAGAGGAATTAGCTGTTAAATACAGGATATTTTATGATGAAGTGGGTTCCGAAGTTTTTTTTGACAGGCTATTGATGCATGTGGATATTATTCCCCCTGACCTGGCTCTTGCACAAGCCGCCAATGAATCTGCCTGGGGAAGTTCTTATTTTGCCAAGCATGGCAATAACCTTTTCGGGCAATGGTGCTTTACTCCCGGGTGTGGTATTGTGCCACGAAAACGACAAAAAGGTGATACCCATGAAGTTGCTGTTTATGATAATTTGACCCATTCAATAGCTTCCTACATTCAATACCTTAACTCACATCCTGCATTTAAAAAGTTAAGACAGGAAAGATATGAGGCAAGAAAAAAAGGCAGTAAACCTTCGGGTTATGATATGGCAACAGGTTTAAAAGCTTACTCAGCTCGTGGCATGAACTATGTAAAAACCCTTCAATCGATGATTAAAAAAAATAAGAAATATATGGGGCTGGATGTTGCAAATCAAAGTGGACAAAGCGCAAATACTGGTAGTTGATGATTTAGAATAAGTTATGCGTAGTTTTGAAAGATCCGAAAATTACAATTAAAAATATGGAACCAGCTATAAAATTGACGAATGATAGACTTCCAAGATTGATAATAAAATATTCAATAATTGTTATAATTCTAGAATTAATAACAAGGTTTGCAATGATTTACATCCTTCAACTTTATCAACATATATTTCCTCTTGAAAATAATTCAGATATAGCAAATATTGAAAATATTAACAATATTGTAAGAGGTGTAGTTGTATTAATATTGAATTTAGCTGTGGCATTTATTCTCCTTTCAGACCTCGACCGCAAGAAAATTTTGACATGGATACTTTTGGGACTAACACTTTTGAATCCTTGGATGAGTATTATTTTCTTTCTAATTTGGAAAGCAGCAGAAATAAAAAACTACGCATAACAGCAAATTATGGCACACAGCCAGTTAATGGTCATCTGGAGAAATGTCCCGGTAGCTATCAGCGATTTTATTAAGACTCTTTATTTAGTTTTTAAATTATTAAACACCATAAATAGAACATGTTACGTTGTCATTTTTGATCATTAAATACAATAATTTGAACTCTAATTTACAATGTAAATAAAATCTCCGAAAATTTTCGGGGTCACCCGATTCCTCACACATTTACCTGTTCGAAAAAGATACCCAATTCCCTTTCGTAACCTCTAAGTTGGTTTAGCTCGCCAGAGGTAACCAAGCACAGAGAAACCCCTTTTTTTCCCGCCCGGGCAGTTCGCCCGCTGCGGTGGGTGTAATAGTCCATTTGGTCGGGCAACTGGTAATGAATAATAAAAGCCAGGTCGGCGACATCTATACCACGGGCAGCAATGTCGGTGGCCACAAGAATTTGCAACCTGCTTTTTTTGAATGCACGCATGGCTTTTTCGCGTTCCTTTTGTAATAAGTCGCCATGAATGGTATCGGCAGCAATGTTTTTAGCAATGAGTTGTTTGGTGAGCTTTTGTGCAGCAGCTTTGGTTCTACAAAAAACCATCCCCATCTCTTCGCCCTGCGTTTTCAGGAATTTTATTAGTGCGTTCAGTTTTTCGCTTTCATCGCAAACATAATATTGATGGTCGATATTTTTGTTTACCACGGCTTTGGCCGAAACATCAATACGATGGGCATCGGGCGAGAGGTGTGTGTTTACAATTTGTTTTATCCCATGGGGCATGGTGGCTGAAAAAAGCCATTTATTTTCCGCGTTTGAAACATAAGACAAAATCTGTTCAAGCTCTTTTTTAAACCCCATGCTGAGCATTTCGTCAGCCTCGTCAAGGATTACCGTTTTCACATCTTTTAAATCAACAGCTTCACGTTTTACCAAATCGATAAGCCTGCCCGGTGTTGCCACCACAATATGTGTTGGCCGCCTGAGATTAGAAATTTGTCTTTCGATGGGTGCGCCACCATACACTGCTTCGGTAAAAATTTTGTCGGTGTATTTGGTGAACCTGAACAATTGTTTGGCAATTTGTTGCCCCAACTCGCGGGTAGGGCAAAGTATCAGCCCCTGAACAACTTTTCGGTTCACATTTATCCTTTGAAGCAGCGGCAAGCCGTAAGCTGCGGTTTTTCCGGTGCCTGTTTGTGCCTGCCCCACCAGGTCGGTGTCGGTGCTGAGGAGTAGTGGAATTACGATGTTCTGTATTTCGGTAGGAACAATAATCCCCAATTCATTTAAGCCTTTAATATAATCTTTGCCGATACCCAGCGCTTCAAAATTTTCCAAGGTGATGGTTTATTAGTGTGGCGGCAAAGGTACTTATTAATAGTTTGGAGGGGAGTTTGAAAGAAATTTTCAAAATTGTTGTCGATTTTTATCTCCTAAAAAATTCCAAAAACTCCGTTGGGTGTAATATCTAAATAACGATACCAGGTTTCGCCCATCAAAATATTTACAAACCAACCAATTACCAACATTGTAAATCCAAATTTAAAAGTATCGGTGAGGCTGTACTGGTCGGTTTCGTAGAGCAATGCTGCCGGCTTGCTGTTGAAGGGCAACATATAAACGTGTTCGATGAGGAAGGCTACCGGCAAAGCCAGACTGATTACGCTGAAACCAAAACGATTGGCAACACCAATGGCAATGGGTACGAAAATCATGGTACGCATGGTTTTGGATTGAAAGAACAGTGCACTGAAAGCCATGGCGAAAGTGAGGGCCAGGTAAAGAACCCAAAAGGGTGTGCTTGCACCAAAGCCCAGGGCATCGAAAATTGCATTTACCGAAATGTTGGGCAGGTCGGTTGATTTAAATCCGGCACCCAGCGTGTAGGCGCCTGCCGAAAATAGCATGAGATGCCAGGGAATGTCCACATCGTTCCATTTGAGGATGCCAACGCGGGGTAGCAGAGCAACAATAGCACCCATAAACGCTATAGCCGTGGGGCTGATACCGTGATATTTATCTGTTGACCACAGTGCAAGGATGATGATGAAAAGAGCCGCGGATTTAATTTCCTGAAAATCCATCTTGCCCAATTTATGGAGTTCCTCTTTGAGGCGTTGCATACCCCCGGGAATCTGCGGCAATCGTTCCTCTTTTTTTAAAGGGAAAAATATGCGGGTAGCCACGAGGTAGCCGATAAATAAAAGGAGAATGGCCACTAAAAAATTGGCTTTCATCCAATCGGTAAAAAATATGTCGGCACCGGTAGCTCCTGTTATCAGTGCTGCTGCAAGCAGGTTTGCCCCCGATCCTGTTAGAAATCCGCTCGCGCCAATGTTGATGTAAAAGAGGTTTTGCAGTACGATATTCCTACCGAAGTTATTTTTTTTATCCCCGCCCCGGGCACCGTAAATAGCAGCAATAACCATAAAAATAGGCAGCAGGATGGCGGCTTTTGCCGTGGTTGCCGATATAAAAGCCGAGAGCACCACGTTGATAAGCAGGAAGCTGAGGAAAATTGATGATGAACGCTTTCCGAAATGGACGATAAACCAAAGGGCAAACCGCTTGGCCAGTCCTGTTTTTACCAACATGCTGGCAAGCACAAACGACATAATATTCAGCCACATGACTTTGTGCCCCAGTTGCGCGTAGGCTTCTTTTTCGGAAAGTACGCCTGTTAGCACCAGCCCGATAATAATGATTAATGAAGTGAGGTAATTGGGTATGGCTTCGGTCATCCACAAAACAATGCCAAACACAAAAATTGCCAGCATGGCTACGTTGATGCGCGAAAATTCCTGAGACCCAATTTGATCAAAAATATTGCGTGAATATTCACCCAGGGAATCCGGGTTGATGTTGAGCAGGTAGGCAGGTTGAAACACGAAATAAATGAGCACAAAAATGATGATTGCCAAAGGGCCTCCCATATTTGCAAGAAAACGCTCAACACTGGATTTTGATCGCTTTGGAAGCTTCTCAATCCTGTAATTGTGCATATCCAGCGGATCGAAATTATTCGTTTGTATTTTTGGTTTTTTTTCCTCAGTCATAATTTTACTGTCATTGATAGTCATTTCGCCGCGCCGTCATTTGTGGTCATTTATAAAAAGCGATTAAATAATAAATATCACATTTTTCAAGGTTGTTATTAAATAGATTTGGAGACAAGGCATGCCTTGTCTCTACAGAAAAAATTCGAATAACGAATAACGATTAACAAATAACGATTAACAAATAACCCAAATTTTACCAGCTTTTAAAAGGATTTTTCATCAGCATCGAATTGTAATAACGGGCATCTCCGGTTACTTCCTGGCCAAGCCAGTCGGGCTTTTTAAAAGGATGATCTTCGGACGGGAGTTCGATTTCGGCCACGGTCAGGCCTTCGTTTTCGCCATAAAATTCATCAACTTCAAATTTCAATCCGCTTTGCTCGGGGACAATAAACCGGGTTTTGTCGATGGTGCCCGGCTCGCAAATTTTGAGCAGTTCGTTGGCTTCTGCCACCGGAATTTCATTTTCCCACTCAAAACGGGTGGCTCCTGATGCGCTGCCAATTCCCTTAATGGTTAAAAATCCTTTTTCGCCCTTAACCCTCACACGCACGGTGCGTTCCGGTACCGAAGATAAGTAGCCCTGGATGATCCGGGTTTGTTTGCTTACACTGCTTTTGTAGTCTCCCTTTACCAGGAATTTTCTTTCTATTTCGTTTGCCATGATAAAAATTAGTTTGCAAGTTTTTTGTCGATCATTCCTGTTACACGTTTTACGGCCTGGAGGTAATTGATGTTTTCGAGGTCTTCCAACCCAAGTGCTGCAACGGTTTTTTTGATGTCTTCTATTTCTGTAGATTCGGAGTTGATGGTTTCAACCAAAGCGCCATTTATCCATACCATGGCATACTCACAAATTGTGTCGTTCACCATGTAGCCATAGCGTTCTTTTTCGACAGAAACAGCCAACAAATCGGGGTGATTTTTAATGATGCTAAGAAACTCTTCGAGTGTGTATTCTTCTTTTTCGAGTTTTGGCATCTCAACCTGAAAGGCCGGAAAAACTTCTTTTTCGAGTTTTTCGGCTTTCATCGGAAATTCACCTTTCATCAATGGATTCCATTGTTCCAGCCCGTCAACTTCCTGCACAAAGGTTTTAATATCCATTTTACCATCACGTATTTTGGTATTGTTGATGTTGTTTGTTTTTGAAACGATGTAAGTTTCGAGTGAGGTGCGTTCCCAGACTTTTCGCGGTACCGGCACCGACAGGCGCGACATAAGGTAAGCGGCTTCTTCGAAATCCCTTCCGAAGGTTCTGAACTCAAATCGAGGTTTTGACACCTCACCAATTTCTAATTTTTCTTTCGTCATAATTTATTTTGTATGTAATAATTTTTGTTGGTGTCATTTGCCCTGCGGGCGGAATTTGCTTCGCGTCATTTATTGTTATTTGGCTTCGCCGTCATTAAAAGTGATTTGCTTCGCATCATTTATTGTTATTTGGCTTCGCCGTAATTTGCCCTGCGGGCGTGATTTGGCTTTGCCGTCATTAAAAGTCATTTGCTTCGCTGTCATTTATTGTCAATAACTTCATGCCATTTATTGTTTTCTACCCTCTCACCTCTAATCTCTAACTTCTAATATCTAACCTCTAACTTCTAACCTCTCACCTCTAACTTCTAATATCTAACCTCTAATCTCTAACTTCTAACCTCTCACCTCTATCTTCTAACTTCTAACTTCTATCCTCTCACATCTTCCCTCTAAAACTCAATTTTGTTCCAATTTTCGGGAAGAGCCGTTAAACCCATAATTCTTTTGAGTGCTAATGGATAACTTACATTTTCGATTTTACTACCTATACCGAGAAGTTTTTTCGCCTCAAGTACTTTTTCGGGGTCTTCCGACTCAATGCAGATGGTTTTAATACTGGCTCCATTTACTTTTATTTCAGCAATTTCGGTAATACATTCGGCGATAGTATAGGCATATCTTGTTTTCCAAACATAAGCTACCGCGAGGTCGGGATCGATGGCGAGCACTTCGGCAATAAAATGTTTGAGCGAATACTTTTTTCTTTCAAAAACAGGACTTTCTACTCCAAGTGCCGGGAATACAACGGTTTTAATTACATCGGAATCCAGTGGGAATTCGCCTACCAGAAACGGATTCCATTGTTGTAGTCCTTCATGTTCCTGTTCCAGCACCTTTATATCCATGATGCCTTCCCTGATTTTTACATTGTTCTTTCTTTTCCAGGGGGTGAGCAAATACACCGAATCCATTTGTCGTGCCATTTCCTCTTTTGAAAGCTCCTTGATTTTGTTTTCGTAGGTTTCCAGGGCGTTGCCAAAAATTCGGAATTCGTACCTGGGAATTACTGCCGTTACCATGATTAATTGTTTTTAATTTTGTAAATATTCAGCACTGCTGTTGCATCATTAATCAGGTAAATAATATTTCCATTAATGGCTATGCCTTCAAACTTAAGTTGGCCAAGATTAAATGCCATCAAAACATTATTGTTATAATCGCATTGATAAATCCTTTGGGATTCATCGCTCACATACCATAATTGTGATTGAACAGCATCCACGTAAATCCCGGAATAATCCAGGGCAAATTTTAGGTTCTCCTGGCTAATGATTCCTGATGCAGGATTCCAGATGACAAGTAATTCCGGGTTTATTTCATTAACTATATAATAGTATTTATTGTTGATGTTGTATGAAATTCCTTCAAGCCCGCTGTTTTCGGATCCGACGGGGATGTTGATGTTGAAAGTTTCTGTTTTGTTTCCAGATTCATAATCCACCAGAGTTACTTCCCGATCTCTTTCGTCAACAACAGCTATCAGGTTTTCATCGGGATTGTAGGTTACCCCTTCAAGGTCGCGGCCTGTGAAATTGAGAACCCTGAGGATATTACCTTCAAAATCGAGTTCATAAATTTGATTGCTGTTGTCGCTCACGGTGAGCAGTGTGTTTCCGCCCGGCCCGAAGCATAATCCCGAGGGTTCCGGTACATTTATATCGTAGCTATGAACCAGCTCCAGTTCGCCCATGGGAAGCTCAACCACCGGATTCGAGGGTTTCTTATCCTTGCATGAATACAGGAGGAACATTACGAAAATGATGATTGAGATTCTTAACATGGTTTTCTAAGTTCGTTTTATTTTGATGATAAAATTAAATTGTCATTGATAGTCATCCCGAAAAGTAGATCCCGAACCTTCGGGATTGATTTATATTACTTTTCGAGGATGCTCGAAAAAATATGAAATCAAAGATTTCTGTTTTTTCGGCATTTCGCTTCGCTGTCATTAGTAGTCATTTCGCTTCGCGGTCATTGGTGGTCATTTCGCTTCGCTGTCATTGATAGTTATTTCGCTTCGCTGTCATTGATTATCATTTGTCCGCAACTGGCGGGCATCATTTGGTGTTATTTACGAATATTTACATTATAATAAATATTGTATTTTTCTGGGCAAATAAATAATTATTTTCGGAGACAAGGCATGCCTTGTCTCTACAGAAAAACGAACGAATAACAATTAACAAATAACAATTAACGAATAACAATTAACGAATAACCATTAACAAATAACGAATAATGCCGCCCTATGGGCGAGCATCCTCGAAAAATTACGAAAATCATAGATTTTCTATTTTTCGGGACAATTAACCATTAACCAAAAACCCTTAATTCCCGTTTGCACTTCCCGGGGTTGGCCCGGTTGCAGTGTTAGGATCAAAAACCTGCCATGTTGCACCGCCATCGGTAGTTCTTCCTGCCGATAAATCTGTTAAAGGAGTATCAACCAAAAATCCCCCACCGGCGCCTGTACCATAGCTTAAAGCATCCACAAAGTTAACACCATCCTGCGAAAGGCCAATATCATCGCCACCACTTCCAAGTTTAAATCCTACGTTGATGCCGGTTCCTACGCCATCGGCTTTTAGGATAAGATAACCATGTCCGGGGATGGTGGTTTGATCGGGAATATTTGTTGGGATTTGGTAAAGCATGGGGTCGGCGAGGCTTTCGGTAACATACCATCCGCCAATGTCGATGGCAGTTTCGCCGGTGTTGTAAATTTCAATCCAGTCGGGATAATTGTCGGGGCCTACGTTGTCGGGGATAAAAGTAGTGTCGTTGCTGCACATAAATTCGTTGATGATGAGGTTGCCTACAACAGGTTCGCCACCTCCACCACCATTGGCAGCCCCGGGCGATTTTTCGGCTTGTACCACCCATGTTCCCGAGGCATCGGTTTCACGTCCAAAAGATTTGTCTTCTTCGAGCTCGTTAAAGTCATCCGACTTATCGAGTTCAACTTTTTCAGGGTTGTAAATAGCCACAAAATTGTCGTTTGTAGAACTCAGCCCCATTTCAATAAATAATTTACCTTCAACAATTCCTGTGGGTATTTTGCTACCATCAGCATTTTTGGCACCACAAATTAAAACCAGGTATCCCTTAGGGGGAATTGTTGATACAGCCTCATTGGTATTTGGAATCTGGATATAATCAGCTTCTGTACCCGGAAGATCAGTGATCCACATATCCGAAATATTAATGGCGCTTGTCCCATTGTTGAATAACTCAATCCAGTCGGCACCTTCGCCTAAGCCATCAATATAATAGGGATTGGTTGTGTCTTTAGTTATTAGCTCGTTGATTATAAGTGTGCCATCAGCGGAGCCTTCGCCGCCGCTATTGGCTGCCCCGGGCGATTTTTCGGCCAGTACCACCCATGTTTCAGCGGCATTGGTTTCGCGGCCAAAAGATTTGTCATCTTCGAGTCCGTTAAAATCATCCGACTTATCGATTTCAACTTTTTCAGGGTTGTAAATAGCTACAAAATTGTCGTTTGTAGAACTCAGTCCCATCTCAATAAATATTTTGCCATCGGCAATTCCTGTGGGTATTTTGCTACCATCAGCATTTTTGGCACCACAAATTAAAACCAGGTAACCCATGGGTGGAATGGTTGTGATGGCCTCATCGTTGTTTGGAATCTGGATATAATCAGCTTCTGTACCAGGAAGGTCAGTGATCCACATATCCGAAATATTAATGGCGCTTGTGCCATTGTTGAATAACTCAATCCAGTCGGCACCTTCGCCTAAGCCATCGATATAATAAGGGTTTGTGGTATCTTTTGTTATAAGCTCGTTGATAACAATTGAGCTATAATCAATAGGGGGTGGGGGAATAGGGGCGGGTTGTTCGTCTTTTACACAACTGTTTAAAAACAGGATGATAATGATGCTTGTTAAAATATATTTTCTCATCTGAATATAATTTTAGTATTTATGATTTATGGATTTAGAAAGCGATTAATATTCTTGCCTGGATCATACTATAGTCGATACCTGCTTCATTAGTTGGCAAATATTTTACTTCACCAGTTGGTAAAGTTTCTAATTCATCGGTAATAAATTTCCCTTTACCATCGGCCCATCTATCGTGGTTAACAAAAGCATAGTTGAGCATAAATTTCACATTGTAGTTTACGTGGTAATTGATCCCGATGGTATAGGTTTCGCCTGCTCCTCCCTGCATCCAGGGGATGTCTTCGCCATCTTTAAAAGTATTGGCATTCATATATGAGTAGCGTAGGGCTACCTCGAAAGCTCCTTTGTTGATGTCGTGGAAGTCGATTTGCGAAAATTCGGCATCGGACATATTATAATAATAGTCGGCATTGTTGAGGAGCCACGAGCCCATTACATAGAAACCTTCGAGTGCATAAGTATCTTCGCCTTCGGGCACTTTATCTGTATCGCGCTTGATGTCGCTGCGCATGTATTCGCCCTGGAAGCGGAAATTTTTCCAGGCATAGGCCGCTTCCAAACCCAGGATAGTTTTGTTTTCGCAATTTGTCACCCAATCGGTGTCGATGTACTTTTTGCGGTTGATTTCTGTTTCGGCATTTTCGCCGTACCTGAAACTGTTTTCGGGGTCGCCGATTTCCTGTAGCTTAGGTGTGCGGTACGAACCCGAAACACCAAGATGCAGTACTTCTTTATCTTTTTTGATGGGTGCATAAGCCAGGCGGCCGGTTAGCGACCAGCCTGCATTAGTACCCTTGCTTTTATTTTGATCGCGCATCAAATCGTTGACTAACGCGCTTGAGAACAGGCCGCCTTCAAAAAACAGTTTATTTCTGAAGGTTTTATAAGCAATACCTAAGTTGCGCGAGGGAGCCTGTTCGACCGAGTAAGGTCTTTCGAGGAAAGTGAGGTACCGTGAAGTAGTTACCGTTTCGAGTGACATGGGTTCGCGGAAATGCCCTGCTTTTACCTGCCAGTTTTTACCTAAATAGCGCAGGTAGGCATCTTTGATGTCCACGGCATTGTTGTCAAAGTCGAAGTCGATTTCGCCGCCCCAGTTCCCCCAAAGTATGGCTTTAATGGCAAAGCGCATACGGCGGATGTTTACCCCGTTTCCGATTTCGTGTTTAACATCCTGGTAGGTGTTGTCGCCAAAATAGGCTGCTCCATCAAAATATACCCGGTTGTCGAACCAATATTTAAATTGTTTGTCGGTGGAGGAGAACATGAGGATGCCATCGCGCGATTCGGGGTTGAGGGATACAACCATTCCTACTTCCTGACCGTAGTCGTTTTTTACGGCTTTCATGGCATGTAGATAAACCGAAATGTCGCCGGCATTTTTCACTTCTACTATTTCTTCCTGGTAATTGGCCATGACGATAACAAGGTTAAGCGGGAAGCCGGGAGCTTCAATGCTAAAAAATCCGTTGGCATCAGTTATTACTGCCGAGGGCAGGTTGCCCTCAATAAAAACACGGACATCTTGCATGGGTGTTTCCATGCCGGCGGGGAATACCTTACCGGTAATAACATTGCCTTCCTGCGACCAGGCGGGTGCATTGAACAGGAGGAGTATCATCAAGCCAAAAAATGAAATTTTACTGTAGTTTGATTTTTTCATCGAATTAATAATTTAGTACATAAAAATTGAATGGTTTTTGAGTGGCGAAATAACACCAATTATATTAACAACCTCCAAATATTGCCCCTACACTAACCCTACAAGTTGTTAATTTTAACCCTCATATTCTTTATGATAAAGTTTGAAGATCCGATTTTTGTAAATATTGTGAAGTACTGACCCGGTATGTTATAATTACATTTGATGCTCAAAAACACACTGATTCATCAAATAAGGATTACGCCGCTTGAATCAAGCTCAAAGAATATTCTTCCTCAAAAGTTGCCATTTTAGAGTGAAAAAACATACTCTTATGCAATTTTTGGACATTGCTATGGGTTTGGTGAATTGTAAATGTTTGGCTTTATGTGTTGGGGTTTTTATTTTTATATTCAGTTTGAGTTTCTTCAAAAATTCTTAATTGACGGCCTTGTTCAATCTTTTGTTTATAGGAGTTGTGAGATTCCTTTTCTTGATTAGGGAATTTTATCGAATAGGCGTTGGAAACTGATAAATTGAAATCAACTTCAGGTAAATATTTTTTTATTTTCTCCATAGACTTATTAAAATATGCTTCACTTATTTCGCATCCTGTCAGGCTAATCCCAGCCTTATAACAAGCAACTGCAATTGTTCCACTCCCCAAATGGGTGTCCAGTATCTTGTCTCCGTGCCTTGTGTACATTTTAAGAAGCCATTCATAGAGTTCAATAGGTTTTTGTGTAGGATGAATTTTATTTCTGTTCTTCCTTACACTATAACGAAATATTTTAGAAGGTCTGTCCAAAGAAGACCAAGCCATTTCAGCCATTGAAAAATTGTTCAATGATTCTGGTTGATTCTTGTCCCAAATGATGTAACCTTTGTTGTATTCACTACGCGACCAAAGTTGACCAAAATAATTTCCTCCCCAAATAATTTGATTTTGTGAAACACGAAAAAGTTCATTGAAATATTCATCATCAGGTTTTTTATCCCATTGTAAGTACTCTTTCATATTAAATTTATGGTCGCCACCTCTTTTGGTTTTATTTAAAATGCCATACGGCGGGTCAACAATTGCTAAATCAAAATAATTATCAGGATATCTTGACATTAAATCCATATTATCCTCTCTTGTAATTGATATCATAATTATTTTAACTTTTTGCAGCGAACCTTTCAATCGTCATAATAGAAATGTTTTTACTGATATCGGTTCCCAGATTATTTGTGATTATGGAATCGAAATCCTCAAAATCGATTTCTCTTAAATCGTTGTCAATGCAGTTGTATAAATATTCTGAAAATGTACTTGCTCGAATAATTACAATTGGAGTTGATTGAATATCTTGTAAAACAGCAGGTACAAATCTTGGTGCAACTACAATAGTATATTCACCTCCAATTTTTTCTCTATGACCAGCTAATCTCCCGGAATTTATTCCTGATAATTTGTTTTTTGTTGATTTAGCATCTACCGCGAATTTTTTCTTTTTTGTAAGATAAAGACACTCAATATCAGTATTACCAGCACCCCCAATTTTTTCGGCTTCTACATTATAAAACATATTGAAGCCATCGGTTAAAGCATCTTCAAACAAGTATGCCTCTACTCCACCAGTATTGTTAGAATATTGTTCGATCAATTTGGGGAGATTTAGTAAATCAAGCTTTAATTCACTCTCAACTTCACCAATAGAATCAAGTAGAACTCTTGGATAAAAACTATAAATCTCTTTAATGACATCAATTTTTAAGCGTTCTGGGTCATTAAGTAAAAATGGCTTATCTAAATATGAATTATTTGCTTCAAGGTTATTAACTAAAAACTTTAATTCATCGGGAATTTCAACAACATTCTTTGTAACTTTTCTAAAAGTATTTGTTGTTCCGTGTTGAAGTTTGCAAATTAAATCGCCCTTTGTTTTTGTTAATACGCCTGCCCCGGAAAACAAGGGTGAAACATAGTAGTCCCATTCATAAGCGGAATTTACATACGCATGTCTGTCTCCTTGAAATTTTTCAGCTAATTCTTCATTTGATAACGCCCTTAAAAATAAAATTTCTTGAACTAACTGCTCATAGATGTCAGCATTTACTTCCTGAATAAAGACCACAGTGTGTGCAACTTCAAAAGCGTAGAGTTTATAATCTAATCTTGAATCAGAAAGTAGTTTGTAAATTAAGCGGAAAGGATATAATTGAAAAACTTTATTTGTTCCACTATGTGGGTGTTGATACTGCACAGCCCACAGCATAGTCAGGAATATTTTAGAAGATTTCTGTTTGTCCTCAATATGCTTCAAAAACAAGTTCCCAAGTGGGCTAAATAAAAACCTGTAATCACCATTAATTTTCGTTTGATAACCAAACATATAATAAGATAGTTGGTTTATTTTGTGGCTTATTGCATCAAGTGGCATTTCAGGATTTCTTTCACTGTATAGGCCTACTTCACGTAACTTTAAATTGAGACGGGCTTTTTCTTCTTTGGAAATTGCAGTTTTAGAGTAAGATTTCAAAAACTCTGCAACTGTACATAGAAGATTAAAGTCATTAATGTGCCGATACAAAATCCATTTTTTACTATCTATTCTTAAAGTCATTTTTTAATTATGAATCTGTTCAACAATTCTTTGTATTAATAAAGGTGGAATGCACTCTCCAATGCATTTCCGTATTAAAAGTTCGTTTGTGTCTTCCGGGATATTCCAATCTGCTGGCAACGAAGACAAAAGCATTAATTCAAGGGGTGTTAATACCCTGGCATCTGAATAAAGGCCACTTGCTAACTTTCTGCCTGGATGTACATTTAACTGAGAGCTAATAGCATCATTTCTCATTGTTATTGTTGGTGCCGGCTCATCCCACTTAATACGTCTGTACGTGGTCATGTAGCTTTTAATTTTTTCACCATTTGATTTGATGGGAAAATGTTTTTCATTTTCAAAAGCTGACTTCCCTGTTGGAGTGTGTTTTAACCATTCAATATGGCTGTTTGAATGTTTTCTGGCAAAATGCCATTTAATACTTGTTTTTTGACCAGCTTCAATACTTGGCAAATGACCAATTGCATCTTCAACCGTTAAACTGTTTGTTTTAACAGGTTGCCCCCACTTTTTGCCTTTCCTGTAAAGTTTAATAATTGCTCTTGTTCTTCGTTGGGCAACCCCATATTCGGAAGCATCATACACGCTAGCTTCAATATTGTATTCCCCTTCAAAAAGAAGGAAAAGTATTTCCATTACTTTTAATTGATTATTTTGAAATGGTAAAACCATCTTAAATAATGCCGGCACATTTTCAATTAATACGAAATCAGGAGATTTAATTTTAATAAAATCAATGATTTTAAAAACGAGATAGTTCCTTTCGTCGTTGAGCATTTGTTCGATATTTCTATTTTTTCCGGCAATGCTCATTCCCTGGCAGGGGGGAGAAGCTATTAAAAAATCTAATTTTTTAGGTGTACTTTTCACCAATGTTTGGAAAACTGTATTATCTAAAATATTTCCCGGAATCATTTTTGAATCAGGATACAAAGATTGGTAAAGATTGGCTCTTTCCTTTATCAATTCATTTGCAGCAATAATGTTAATACCTACTTCTTTAAAGTAAGTTTCTGCCAATCCTGCACTTGAAAATAATGAAGCTCCAATCATACTAATTTTTTATTTCCTTTTGTTTTCTTTGTATTCCTGTAAATATTTACCTCGCAGATTTGTCAAAAATACAAATGTTTTTAAAACTCCCTGATAAAATCGGATAGATTTACTTTGGGGTCAACTTTGAGTTTTTTGCGGAGTCGATACCTGTTCATCTCCACGCTTTTTGGCGAAATGTTTAGGATGGAAGCAATTTCTTTGGATGATAAATTTAAGCGGAGCATCGAGGCCAGCCTTTTTTCGTTATCCGTCATGGTTGGGAATGATTCGGTGAGCTTGTGCAGGAAGTTGCTATGCTGGGCATTGATGTTCATCTGGAATTTTTCGCGGTCGTGGTCGATGGATAGATCCCGGGTAATCATCAGTGAAAGCCTGTTTAGGCCAAGCCTGGTTTCGTGTTCTTTTACCTGCGATTTTATTTTTATTACCTCCTCTTTAAGTTCATTTATAAACTCATTCTTGCGGATGATGCTCATGGCCATTGTAACCATTTCGCCCTGGCGGAACTTTAGCTCCTTCCCTAAATCCTCCTGTAGATGTCGTTTGTCTTCCAGGCTTTTTTCCAACCGTTCAAGCTTTAACTTATGGCTTTCTTCTTTGGCATTATGGCTGGCTTTTTCAAGTAAATTTTGCTTTTTATTTTTTTGCATCCAATAAATCAGTACAGCAGCAACCAACAATAAAATGCTCATTCCAATTAAATAATAGATGTGGATATTCGTATTATCTGCGAAAGCGGGCAATTCATTATCGTGGTTTTTAAAAGCATCCAATGTATTTTTGGAAGCAGTATCAGGATTTATTTCATCTGCAAACTCGTCATTAATATTGGATGTAGAATCTGAGCGTAACACCTGGGAGATTTGTGTTAACTGGCGGTCGCCGCCAACATCCTGTTGAAAAACATTATTTACAAAAAAGAGCATGAAAAAGGCAATAATTCCTGCTGCGAGTGGTGTTGCAATCCATCCCAGGCTAATACTGCCGAGAATTTTAAATTTTATTTGTTTTCCTCCTTTATAAATCCCTATGCCAATAATTGCCCCGATCACCACCTGCGAACTGGAAACCGGAACCAATGGAATGGCGGGTAGTCCAAGCGAAACCAGCGCATCTGATAATCCCTGCGATGAAAACACGAACAATACCAGCGACTGTGAAAGCACCACCACAAAAGCAGCCTCAGGGGTAAGTGGCATCAGGGTATTTCCTACGGTTTGCATTACATGCTTCGAGTAGGTAATTATGCCCACGGCAATGGCCACACCGCCAATAAGGAAAAGTTGCTGTGTGCCGCTGAATATGGCAAAACCAAGGTCGATGGCCGGAAGGTTTACAGATGAAGTGAACACACCCATTACGTTGGCAATATTGTTGGCCCCCAGGCTGTATGCTCCGAAAGCGCCTACCAGCAGCAGGCCATATTTCGTGTAGGCATCGAGGAATAAAACATGTGTTTTTGTTTTTTTCGAAAGATATCTTACCAACATGTATAGCGGGATGGCAAACAATCCCCCCAATATGGGGCCTGAAATCCAGGTAGTAACAATTTTTGATAAGGTAGAGAGATCGGTTGAGTTGTTGGTATAGAGATTCCAGCCAATAATAGCGCCAACAATGGCTTGTGAAGTAGATACCGGCAAACTCATTCTTGTCATCCAGTAAACGGTAAGTGCTGCCGCAAGTGCAACGGTAAATGCGGCGGCCAAAGTTGAAACACTTCCCAGGGAACCAAGGGTTTCGTTTGCCCCGGCTCCTTGTATTACAGCGCCAAGAATTACAAAAATACTCGCTACAATCGCGGCGGTTTTAAACCGGATCATTCGCGTGCCAACGGCTGTACCAAAAATATTGGCAGCATCGTTGGCCCCAAGCGACCAACCCAAAAACAAACCACTCGAAAGAAAAAACAGGATTATCATAAGCTCATTTTCAAGGCCAGTATCGAAAGGGTGTCGGCCAGCCGCTCTGCTTTATCCGAAACAGTTTCGATGTGTAGCGCAAAATAGCGGAGGTGCATTTTCTGGCTCAACTGCAAGTCTTTCATATCATGAAATAAACGGCGTTTAATATTCCTTGAAATTTTGTCGGCTTCTTTTTCGTAAAAATAAACTTTGGCAAGCATTTCTTTTACTTTTAGGGGTTCCCTGAAAAATGCCCGGGCAGCCGGAAAAACATTGAGCGCCGATTCTACCGAAATATCAACCAGGCGAATAAAATCGTTTCGAAGTTCTTTTGGGACGAAGGGCAGCTCATCATCAAATTGATAAAGGTTGTCTTTACAAATATCAATAATCTCATCAATTTTATCTAACATGCTTTCGATGTCGCTGGCGTTTTGGGGCAGGATGGAATGGCGGTAAAACAGATCATCAATTTTTCGCTGTAGTTTATCTGCCGAAGATTCGAGTTTGCTGATTTGAATAATCTTATCGGCGAAGCTTGCCCTTTCATCTTTCAGGTAGTTTGTTACACCTTCCTTAAACACAAGCACACCTTGTTCAACGGTATCGATAAAAATATCGATATCGAATACCAGTTGTTTAACATTTTTGTAAAGCAGAGACATAGAATTACGAAATTTGATTTCCGGGCAAAGATACTTAAAACCGATAGCATGAATATTTTTGATGGGCAGATGTATGGTGATTTTTACTTGTTGTATAGGTTTGTTTTTTACTTAAAAGCCACATTTATTGCTTGTTAGAATCGCAGCATGTAGAGTTGGTTTGATTGCTCAAAAAGAAGTTGACTGATGTTTTCGTGATAATTAATTCATGTTGTATAGTAGGAATAGGGTACATCGTTGGATGCTGTTTATCCTATAAACGTGTATATTTGCCGCATCAAAACATACAAAAATTATTTTTTTACTTAATAAAATTTCAAATGAAGAAAAACTACTTCTTATTTAGCTCAATGATGTTGGTCATGCTATTTTTCATGGCTTTTACCAACAATGCAAAAGCCCAGCTTTATGTAAATGAGTTCCTGGCAAGTAATGATGCATCCTTCCCCGGCCCGCAGGGCGATTTCCCCGATTGGATCGAAATTTATAATGCAGGTGTCGATGACGTGATGCTTGGCGGGTATTACCTGTTTGATACCTACGATCTTGCCGAGGCTATCCAGATCCCGTCAACCTACCCCGATTCAGTTACTGTTCCCGCAGGTGGCTTCTTGGTTTTTTATGCCAACAAAGGCGAAGCCTCCAGTGTGATGAACCTTAATTTTAAATTGAGTGGCAGTGGCGAACAGATTGGTTTCTGGGCTCCCGATCAAACGGTTATCGACTCGTTAACCTACGGAGCGCAGGAAGCAGACATATCTTATGGCCGCTACGCGGATGGTACTAATACTTGGTTTTTGATGACAGAACCTACGCCCGGCACAGCCAATATTTATAATCCCGGCCCTGTTGAGGTTGAGCTTTACATTAACGAATTTATGGCCAGCAACGATGCATCCTTCCCCGGCCCGCAGGGCGATTTTCCTGATTGGATAGAAATTTACAATGCAGGTAGCGAAGCGGTGATGCTTGGTGGCTATTATCTATTTGATGTTTTTGATCTTGCCGAGGCTATCCAAATCCCGTCAACCTACCCCGATTCAGTTACTGTTCCCGCAGGTGGCTTCTTGGTTTTTTATGCCAACAAAGGCGAAGCCTCCAGTGTGATGAACCTTAATTTTAAATTGAGTGGCAGTGGCGAACAGATTGGATTTTGGAATCCCGCACAGGAAATTATTGATTCGTTAAGCTACGGAGCGCAGGAAGCCGATATATCATTCGGTCGCTATGCAGACGGTGCCAATACTTGGTTTTTGATGACAGAACCCACACCTGGCGCAGCCAACATTTACAGTCCCGGCCCTGTTGAAGTTGAACTCTACATCAACGAGTTTATGGCAAGCAACGATTTTGCTTTCCCTGGCCCACAGGGCGATTACCCCGACTGGATTGAAATTTATAATGCCGGAAGCGAAGATGTTAATCTGGGCGGTTATTACATGTACGATGCCCTCGATGTGAATGAAGCTTACATGATTCCGGTTACATATTCTGACTCTGTTACTGTTGCTGCCGGAGGATTTATAGTATTTTATGCCAATGGAAATCCTGAAACAAGTGTAATGAATTTAGATTTTAAATTGGGCGGCGGCGGCGAACAAATCGGATTATGGAACATGGATCAGGCTGTTGTGGATACTTTGACCTATACTGCCCAAATGGCCGATACCAGCTATGGCCGTTATGCTGATGGCTCTGAAAACTGGTTTTTGATGAACGAATTCACACCAGGTGCGACCAACATTTACAACCCCGGGCCAACTGAGGTTGAGCTTTACATTAACGAATTTTTGGCCAGTAATGATTCTTCATTTCCCGGGCCACAAGGTGATTTTCCTGATTGGATCGAAATTTATAATGCAGGTAGCGATGACGTGATGCTTGGTGGTTATTATCTGTTTGATGTGTTCGATCTTACAGATGCAATTCAAATTCCCTCAACTTACCCCGATTCGGTTACTGTTCCCGCAGGTGGCTTCTTGGTTTTTTATGCCAACAAAGCCGACAGCTCGAGTGTGATGAACCTCAATTTTAAATTAAGTGGTGGCGGCGAACAGATCGGATTTTGGAATCCCGATCAAACGGTAATCGACTCGTTAACTTATGGCGCACAGGAAACAGATATTTCCTTTGGCCGTTATGCAGATGGTACTAATACTTGGTTTTTGATGACAGAACCCACCCCTGGCGCAGCCAACATTTATAATCCCGGTCCGGTTGAAGTAGAACTCTACATTAACGAATTTTTGGCCAGTAATGATTCTTCATTTCACGGGCCACAAAGCGATTTTCCTGATTGGATCGAAATTTACAATGCCGGAACTGAAGCAGTAAACCTTAGTGGTTACTACATGTACGATACACTTGATGTGAATGAAGCTTACCAAATTTCGGCTACTTACCCCGATTCTGTTACCGTACCTGCCGGAGGATTTATCGTTTTTTATGCCAACGGGAATCCCGAATCAAGTGTGAGGAATTTAGATTTTAAATTGAGTGGCGGAGGCGAACAAATTGGATTTTGGAATCCCGCACAGGAAATTATTGATTCGTTAAGCTACGGAGCGCAGGAAGCAGACATATCTTATGGCCGCTATGCTGACGGTACCAATACTTGGTTTTTAATGACTGAACCCACTCCTGGCACAGCCAATGTTTATAATCCGGGACCTGCCGAAGTTGAACTCTACATTAACGAATTTATGGCCAGCAACGATTTTGCTTTCCCCGGCCCCCAAGGCGACCATCCCGACTGGATCGAAATTTACAATGCAGGTAGCGAAGCTGTGATGCTTGGCGGCTACTACATGTACGATGCCCTTGATGTTGCTTCAGCATACCAGATTCCGGCTACCTATCCTGATTCTGTTACTGTTGCTGCCGGAGGATTTATCGTTTTTTATGCCAATGGAAACCCCGAATCAAGTGTTATGAATTTAGATTTTAAATTGGGCGGCGGGGGCGAACAAATCG
>Ga0208900_1000296_pt1 | contig 32278 bp, 20 predicted proteins | sample AntAceMetag02UKK_FD_184763 | JGI IMG/M metagenome (GOLD analysis project Ga0208900, IMG submission 184763) | Saline lake microbial communities from Ace Lake, Antarctica - Antarctic Ace Lake Metagenome 02UKK (SPAdes) (version 2) | ecosystem: Environmental > Aquatic > Non-marine Saline and... | reverse complement strand
TGATGTAACTAACTCTTTCACATCAACCATCGAGGCAACATCCAAACTAAAGATGAGGATGAAATACATACCCAGTTCAAAGGTCTTATCTATTTTATTGATCTGCGGAAGCAATGACGCGCCGATGCCCAAAGTGGTTATGATGAGTACCACCACCACCATCTGACTTTTTTCGGGCACAAGTAGCGATATTCCACCGGCAATGGCAAAAATCAATATCGACAGAAAAAGAGCTTTGAGCAGTGGAAAGCTTTTTGTTTTTTTAAAAATTCCCCGATAAGCATCCTGTCCATTAATTTCGGCATTTGTATCAAAATTTTGATTCCCAGCTTTAAATGGCTTTAGAAAAAGATTAAAAAATCGTTGGCCTATTGTAATCAGGAAAAGGAAATAGACACCCGAAATCAACATATCATAGGTGTGCGTCAGCAAATAGATATCAGGATGGATATCAAGCATGATTTTAAGTGCAGCCAGGTTGGGCGTACCACCAGTATAAACACCAATCAGCATCCCTCCTACTTTCCATAGTTCAGGGAAGGCTTCATCGTGCAGTAGAAAAAAGCCAACAAAAACCATGATCAAAACACTGATCAACCCAAATAAGAGTGACAGGGCTGTGGATCCGGCAAGTTTGAGCCATTGCCTGATATTGGATGAAAATAACAGTAAAGGAATCGCCAGTGGGATGGTAATAATTGTAATTATTTCCTGGACCTGGTCACTGCCCTCAGGCAGAATCCCCAAGTTACCAACGATAAACCCCAAAACATAAGCCACCACCACAGCACCGATTTTATTTATGAAAGTAAAACGACTGTCGAGGTACAAAATAAATACAGGAGCTAAAATATAAAACAGGATCAGTAGTACAATTCCAATCATTGATTTGCTTTTTAGTTTTGAGATGACAAAACTAATGGTAATTAATTAGGTGTTTGTATTCTTTGCAAAACTCGTATGACTCCAGCCCTGCGTGGCCAGCCCGCTTCGCCGGAGCTACAGCGAGGCGAGCGAGACAGGCTCAACCCTTTCCGTCAGCTGGGAAAGGATGGAATTTCGGGAAAAAACTTTCCATCGCCCAAGGCATGATGACATGGAAACCTTTAACCCACCCAGCATTCTTATCCGTATTATCCGTTTAATCCGCGCCATGTTTTTCCGGACACGGATTGCGCTGAAAAACACAGATTTGTTTTCTATTTCTTAGCCACTCCATTTAAACCATTCCACCTGTAAAAACTACTATCATCGAATTACGCTGATTAATCGAATTATTTGTGTTACACTCAAAACAAGGGACGAATGGCTTCCAAATCAAGTTTGCTCATCAAATTCTATCTGGAAAGGCTTAATCCTACAGGTGAAACCCAAAAGCAAAATAAACCATCAAATGGCCAAAGCCAATTTTACTTTCGGGTAAAGTTGAAATATCTGTATTCCAAGAGCTGGCCGTAAACGGCCCCATCTTGCTTTTGGCAGCAAACAAGTAATTCGTTCCAATCTTCCCGCAAGTAACGCGACGGTCCCAGATTTTTAGGTTCAAACCACACATCAAACCCGGCGACACAGCAGTGTATTTTTCAGCCTCTGAATTGGGTGAACTTGTCCGCTTACCAAAATTGATGAGAAGTGCCGGGCCGGCAGTTAGCTCAAATACTTTTGCAAAATCGTAGCGGTACAAAGGGATTATTGTAAAATTTGATAAGGCAATACCCAACATGTCACCAGATTCTGTAACACCCCATATCTGATCAAAAAAAGAATTAGACAGCATTATGCCCCATTGGCTTTTTTTTGTAAAATATCGCGAATAAGTCAGCTGGGCTGAAAAGCCAATTTTAATGTACTTCGGATGTTCGACTTGCCCATTACCCCAAATCCAATCGGTGGTGGTTGCATCAAACCCATTGTCCACCATAATTTTATCCATTTCGTTGTTGGGTCCAATCGCGTTAAAACCAAGACTTATTTCGAGTGTGCCCTTTTTTGTGAGTTGTTCATCCTGAGCAACTACACAAATGCTTAAAAAGTAAATAAGGAGGAAGGGAGTAAATAGAACAATTGACTTTTTCATTTTTGTGAGGATTAAATTTGTCAATATTTCAAAAAGTAAAGGTACGAAAAAATAATTACACATATGGATGTATCAAAAATTGATATTAGATTGTGCTCAAATATTTGATTAAAATCTAATCTATGCGGCCACAAATAGGAAAACGAGCTCAGCGCTTAAGCGAGCAGGAAAAGGAAAAAACCCTTTCGAGGGAATTTATTGAAAATAACCTGAGAAAAAATTTAACCATCAGGGAAGAATATTTACCACTGGCTGAAATCAAAACAGCTATCAATATCAACGCCATCGAGCAGCGCATCCTGGTAAGGAAGAAGCTTATTAAAGCATTACATCAGGATGTTGAGCGTGATGCAATTATCAGTAAGTTACTGGAAGAAAACCATTTCGACAGGCACAGGATAACGAAGATGATATAGGAAAGAGGGTTTGGCGTTTGGCGTTTGGCGTTGCGCGTTTGGCGGCGGTCATTGCTGCCAATCGAACCCTGGCTACCATCCAAACTTAACAGCTACAAGTGCTCACTGCTGGCGGCCATGAAAACAGACACACAAAACCTGTTGTGCATAACGGCAATACCATCGAAGTTTTTGAGGATACGGATATGAACGCTTTTGAAGAGCATTTTTTTGGAGGTATTGAATGAGAAAAAATGAAACAAATCAATTCAAGTCTAACGCAATTAATAAATATTCCTAATTTTGTATGGATGAAAAAATGAAAGTTTTGTTGGGTAAAATTCGCAACAAAAAAGACGATAGTTGATTATATTCCTCCCGATTGGGAAAATAAATTAGAAATGATAGAATAAAAATAAAGTGAATACTCATAACAAACCGTTATATTTCCCTCATACATTCTTTCACATTTATCAAAGCAACATTTAAAACCACACAAAATTGAAGGCAATAACCAAACCAGTACCCGTCAACCAAAGAATAGCGAGCATTGATATACTCAGGGGCTTTGCTTTACTGGGGATAATCTTGGTAAATGTGCTTGGTTTCAATGCCTCCTTTTTCGATTTTGGCGGTTACTATGGCAGTTTGCCCGATGCCTTCCAACAGAACTTTTACAACATTTACATCAGCCTTACGGCAGACAAATTTATCTTCCTTTTCAGTTTTTTATTTGGCTATGGCATTTATATGCAGTACCGGAAGTTTAGCCAAAGGGGCAAAGATTTCATCCCTTTTCTAAGCCGAAGAATGTTAGCACTGGGACTCTTTGGCATTACACATATCCTTTTACTCTGGGCCGGCGACATCTTGCTATCGTATGCAGTTGCAGGCTTTGTTGTAATGCCACTTCTGAGGCTTTCCACAAAATGGCAAATAGTGATTGCTCTATTTTTCTATTTCTTCATCGGGCTTTGGTTAGCTATCGGGGCCTGGGTTTCATTACCAATGAACTTGTCGTCAACCTGCACCGAATGCCTGGAGCAAGCTAAAGTTATTTATCCCAATGGCAATTACATCGACTGTTTTAAACTACGGCTGCTGGAATATGCTGCCTTCAGGGACATCAATATCATTTATTGCTTACCCAAAATTATCGGGGTTGTTCTTCTCGGGCTTATTGCGTCCAAATACAATCTTCATCAAAAAGTGGCAACAAATAAACTTAAATGGAATCTCATTTTAATCGCAGTCGCAATTATTGGAGTGATATCATATCTTGGCTTTGAAAAGATAGTGGATCAATATTTATTCATTTTTAAAGATAGCCCTTTTACCGATGCCTTAATTATGTCCGGGTACGAATTTATGAGCCTCTTTGTAGGTTCTACTTATCTCTTACTTTTGCTTATCATCGCTTCGTATAAAACCGTTGCAAAACTACTTTGGCCTATTGCATTGATGGGGCGCATGTCGCTGACCAATTATATCATGCAATCGCTCATTATGTCCGTGATTTTTTATGGTTGGGGATTTGGCTTATTTGGACAGACCAATGTAACTTCATTAGTTTTAATTGGAATTGGTGTTTATCTCGTCCAGGTAATCCTAAACATCATCTGGTTCCGGTTTTACAACCAGGGGCCTCTGGAGAAATTGTGGAGAAAGGTTTCGTACAAAAACTATATTAATTTGATCCCGCACCTACGGGATGATGATGTGCGGATTTGAAAATATCATTGACATCATAGCAAAAATGGCATTTAATGCGCCTAATAACAAAACAAACTAATGACTGGCACACCAATACTTACAACAGAAAGACTACTCCTTCGCTCGATAAAACCGGAAGATGCACGGGCAGTTTTCAATTACCGTTCCGATGCTATCGCGAACCAGTACCAGGGATGGACACCTAAAACTGTGGATGACGTTGTTGATTTTATTGAAAATAAAACTTCAGCAGAATTTGATGTGTACAACACCTGGCATCAATTGGTCATTATCCTGAAGGAAAATAATGAATTGATTGGAGATATTGGCCTCCACTTTCTGGATGAAGAAGGCAAACAGCTTGAAATTGGCTGTACTTTAAATAAAAGTTACCATGGGAAAGGTTTTTCAATCGAGGCCTTGAAGGAGACCATCAATTTCCTTTTTAAGGATTTAAACAAGCGCCGTATTGTAACTTCAATAGATCCACGAAACCTGCCTTCGATAGCACTTGTAGAAAGATTGGGACTTAGAAAAGAAGCCCATTTCAAGGAGAGCATCCTTATCAATGGTGAATGGGTGGATGATATGATTTATGCGATGCTAAGGGATGACTGGAAAACCGGATAAAAAATGGCAAATATTGTTTACGTACCTGGCTCTTCCGAAGAAAAATCCCTAACTTTGTGTGCACTTTAAAACAAAAAGCATGACTGACTATTCAAAAATAATAACCATTGAACCTGGTAAAAGAGGTGGCAAACCATGTATCCGCGGTATGCGGATTACTGTTGGCGATATTCTGGGATGGCTTGCATCGGGCATGACATTCAACGAAATCATTGAGGATTTTGATGAATTAAAAGAAACTGATATTTATGCGGCCCTGAGTTTCGCAGCCGATCATGAAAACAGGATATATCAGATTGCAGTATGAAACTCCTTTTCGATCAAAATATATCGTATCGGATCCTCAAATGACTTACAAACTTTCAATAAGGACAATCAACTTGGAGTATTTGAGATTTTGCACCTGCAAAAACGTTAATTCCTCTTCGCCCCCCCTATTCTCACTCTATCCCATTGCAATTGCTTTATCCCTAAATACTATTTAAACCAACTCTAAATTTATTGAATTAGCTACCCATACATACATCCCGATTAAATTCTTTCTACTTTTACGCTACCAAAAAATAATAAAACAACAAACCAAAAACTACATAAGATGAAAAAGAGAATTACATTATTACTTCTACTAGGTTTACTACTTTCAATTAATTGTTTTTCGCAGACTGACCCTGTCATCGAAAAAATCATCGAAATTGGCAGCACTGACAATCAGACGATGGAGCACCTTGATATTTTATGCAACCGTTTCGGCGGCAGGCTCATTGGGTCGGATGCCTATGAAAATGCTGCCGAATGGGGAGCATCTAAGTTTCTGGAATGGGGAATGCAAGTTGAGATGGATGAAACTGGGGAATTGCCTGTCGGCTTCAACCGTGGCCCCTGGTTTGGAAGGATGCTTTCAGACGAAGGGATGCACCTGCATTTTGCCACACCATCCTACACTTCGGGAACAAAAGGTGTGCAGCGCGGCCATGTGTTGATTGAACCTACAACCCAATCGGAATTCGAGCGTATGAAAGGAAAGCTGAAAGGTGCGTGGGTACTAATTGGAGGAATAAATGAAGGATGGCCCATTGACATATCAGCTAAAGCCGATGGTATCCGCGATTCCATAAAAATTGAAAATATCAATATCAGGAAACAGAACCGGGAAATAAAGAACGAAAACCGCGATTTAGCAGAGAATGGCAAACCCGAAAAAGAATACATCGATATCATTGAAGAACCCGCACTTTTTTACAAAGAAATGGTGGATGCCGGCATCCTGGGAATTATACAATCTACAAAAACGCCTATCCGTGTAATGTACGACAGGAAGAACATCATGAACATGACTTTCGAATCATTGCCAACAGTTCCGGATATTAAACTGGATGAACACCAATACGATATTATTTATCAAATGGCAAAAGAACGGCGTTACTTCCTACTGGAATTCGATATCCGCAACCATTTTAAAATGGGGCCGATAAAGTACCACAATGTAATTGGGATTATTCCAGGAACTGAATTCCCCGATGAATATGTAATCATGAGCGGCCACCTTGATGCTTACGATGTTGCTTCCGGTGGTGTGGATGATGGTGCCGGTGTTACGCCAACCATGGAAGCAGCGCGATTAATTATGGAAGCAGGGGGCAAACCAAAACGGACAATCCTTGCAATCCTTTGGGCTGGTGAAGAGTTTGGCCTGTTGGGTTCGTCGAGCTGGATTGAAAGAAATGAAGACAAACTGGACAAGATCTCAAATATGGTCAACCGGGATGGTGGGCCAACCGCTCCTACGTATGTAAGTGTATCTAAAGCCATGATGGAAGATTTTGAAGAAATCGGCGAATCCATCAAAAGTATCAACCCCGATTTTCCATTTGAAGTTAAAGAGCGGGAGCCCAGCGAAAAACCTAAAAAAGCCTGGGGCACCGACAGCGGCCCATTTGCCGTAAAAGGCATCCCAACCATTGGTTTCCGCAATACCGACCCCAAAGGTTATGATTTTAATTACCGTGAAATCTGGCACACCGAAAGGGATATGTACAACAAAAGCATTGCAGAATATCAGGAACATGCTTCTATTGCAACCGCAATCCTTGTTTATGGAATCGCCAATTTAGACCACATGCTTTCACGTGACGGTTACTATATTGTGAAGGATGATGAACCTGAAAAGAAGAGAAAAAAGAAAGAAAAGAATTATTAACTTTACGACTTAAAAAAATACCACTTCATTATAATGACAGCGGACACGCTAAGAGAACTACTTCAAAAAGGTGAGGGTATAGATGTCGAGTTCAAAACATCGCAATTTGAGCTTAACAGAGATACATTCGAATCCATATGTGCTTTCCTAAATCATAAAGGAGGGCATTTAATTCTTGGAGTTAGGAATGATGGCAGAGTGGAAGGTGTTATTGATGATTGCGTTCAGGACATCATCAATAATATTGTTTCAAGTGCAAACGATCCACAAAAGCTTAATCCACCATTTTATCTTTCAGCTCGAGTATTTGAATATGAAGAAAAGAATGTGATTTATGTTTATGTTCCGGAGAGTTCACAGGTACATAGCACGAGAGGAAAGATATTTTACCGAAATGAGGATGGTGATTTTAATATCACCCGCCAAACTGAACGGGTAAGCCAACTCTATCTAAGAAAGCAAACGACCTATTCTGAGAACAGAATTTTTCCATATGTAAAACTATCAGACTTTAAACACGAACTCTTTAACCGGATCAGAATACTTGCGAAAAATGAGCGGGATGATTATCCCTGGCAGAATATGAGCAATGAAGATTTGTTACGTTCCGCAGGTTTGTTCAAACACGACCATCAAACCGGAAAAGATGGCTATACTCTGGCTGGGATACTTCTACTTGGGAAAGATGAAGTGATCCAAAGTGCTTTGCCTCACCATAAAACGGATGCCATTCTCAGAATAAAAAATACCGACCGCTATGATGACCGCGATGATATTCGAACTAATCTCATAGAAAGCTACGACCGTTTAATGGCTTTTATCAGAAAACACCTGCCGGATAAGTTTTACCAGGAAGGTGAACAAAGGATCAGCTTGCGCGATAGGATTTTCCGAGAAGTGGTTGGCAATACATTAGTTCACAGAGAATATGCAAATGCCTTTCCTGCTAAATTGATTATCGAAAAAAACCAGTTACTTTCTGAAAACTGGAATCGTCCACACCTCAATGGTGTTATCGATCCGGCAAATTTTTCACCTTTCCCGAAAAATCCGGTTATTGCAAAATTTTTCAAGGAAATTGGCCGTGTGGATGAATTGGGATCCGGAGTGCGAAACAGTTTTAAATACTGTGGGATTTATACTCCGGGAACCATTCCTACTTTTACTGATGATGATGTTTTTAGGGCTATTATACCAATACGTAAAAATTTAGACCTGAAAGAGAATCGGATTATTTCCACTGAAGATACCATAAAAATTACCGCTCCAATTTCTATATTTAGAAAGAATTACGGAAGAAATGCGGATGAATTACGGAAGAAATACGGAAGAAATGCGGAAGAAATAATGGCATGGATGGATGCAAAACCTCATATAACTGCGGCTGAGATTGCATCAAAGATCAATAAAAGCCAAAGTACGATTGAAAAGGTTATAAAAAAATTGCGAGAAAAAAAAATAATCGAAAGGGTTGGATCAACAAAAGGGGGGTATTGGAAAGTCGCAATCAATAATATACAAGGTCAAAATTTACCCTGAATATGAGCCAATATTCAGCATCAAGCATTAATGTCGAATTGTTCAAATCCATTTTCAAAGGAAGGGAGGATGTATTTGCAATCCATTGGCAAAGTGGTAGTAAAAGCGGATACATGCCAGCCTACCAATACGATCCCTACATGTACCGTTTGCATAAAATGAAAGGTGGCACTTTCCAAAATTACAAAGATAAAACCTACCATAGCCTAACTAACCAGCAAATTTCAAGACATTTAAACGGGGAGCAACTAATCGGCATTTACCCTTTGTTAAAAGACAATACTTCTTGGTTTATTGCAGCAGATTTTGATAAGGAAAAGTGGAAAATAGAGTGTATAACCTTTATGAATGTTTGCCAAGCAAAAGGAATCCCGGCCTACCTTGAACGGTCCCGTTCGGGCAATGGCGGACATGTATGGATATTTTTCGACAAACCATATCCTTCAATAAAGAGCAGGAAGATATTAATATCCTTACTTGAACAATCTGGTATCATTTCCAAATTTGATAAAAACTCAAGTTTTGACAGACTCTTTCCAAATCAGGACTTTCATTCCGGTAAAGGATTGGGCAACTTGATTGCACTCCCTTTGCACAAACCAGCCTGGCAAAAAGGAAACAGTTGCTTTGTTGACGGGCATTTAACTCCATACCCAGACCAATGGACATTTTTATCATCAATTCAAAAAGTGAACACAAGTCATCTTGATAAGATAATTGATTCCTTTCAAGTTACTCCTCGCCTAGCTTCAACAACATTAGGATCCAATCTGGGAAAACTATACATTAAGTTGGGGACTTCAATTCAAATGAACCGGTCAGCAGTATCACCAACATTAATCAATTTCCTGAAAGAAGAACTCAATTTTGCAAATTCTGATTATTATATTAAAAAGAAAAGTGGCAGGAATACATGGGGAACAGAAAGATATTTTAAGTTAATTGAAGAAACTGAAGACGAGGTGATTGTTCCAAGAGGTTTTATAGGTAAACTTCTTCGCTTTTGTAAACAGGAGAATATTGACTTTGATTTTTTGGATGAAAGGAACAAGCTTTCACCTGTAAAGTTTTCGACAAGCATAAACTTGCTATCACATCAGAACAAGGCTATTGAAGCTGCATCGAGAAAAGAGTTTGGTGTGATTACAGCTCCTCCGGGTTCAGGAAAAACCGTGATTGGCTTAAAAATTATTGCAGATAAGCAGCAACCCGCTTTAATCATTGTACATCGCAAACAATTGATGGAACAATGGATTAAGCGGGCTCAAGCATTTCTTGGTATTCCCAAAAACAAAATCGGTTGTATTGGTCAGGGCAAAAAGAAGTTGGGTAAGACCGTTACCGTTGCGATGGTACAAAGTTTGGGAAAGTATATTGAAAAGCAGAATACTGAAAACTTGCACAAGCGTTTTGGAACAATAATCGTTGATGAGTGCCACCACGTACCTGCAGAAACTTTCAGGAATACGATTTCAAAACTATCACCTTATTATCAATACGGGTTAACTGCCACGCCTTTCCGCAAAGGAAATGACGACAAACTGATTTTCATTCATATGGGCGAAATTATTTGTGATATCAAACCTCAGGAAATTGAAAAATTCAAAAAAGCCAGGGTTATTATTAGGAACACTAATTTGGATGTTCCGTTCAATCCAAAGACTGATCCTTTCGAGATTTTATCTAAAGTTTTGATACATGATTCAGGCAGAAACAAACTCATCCTGAATGATATAAAAACAGAATTGAATAGAGGAAGAAAGGCAGTTATTATAACAGAGCGGAAGGAGCACATTATTGCATTATTTCAATTCCTGAAGCAATCATTTGAAACGATTACATTAAGCGGAGAAGATTCTGAGATTAATCGTAAAGCGAAATGGGAAAACCTAATTGCAGGAAGATATCAGGCTTTGATTACCACCGGTCAGTATTTCGGCGAAGGCACAGACTTGCAAAATGCATCCTGCCTCTTTCTGGTCTATCCTTTTTCGTTTAAAGGTAAGTTGATACAGTATATAGGGAGGGTTCAACGGTCAGAAATAACTCCCATAATTTACGATTATCATGATCATAAGATTGATTTTTTACACAGGATGTTCCTGAAAAGGAATACCTATTACCGACACTTTGACCGACAGGCAACTTTATTTGATGACTTGGAAGGCATCGAAAGCAAATCGGAAAATCTATTTATTATTGACAAAAAAATAAAGGTCCCTATTGAACAACTGAATTTTCTTTATGGAGCCATTGCCATCAAATATAAAATAGCTGATACAGAAACTGAGTTGGGGTTTGAAATTGATAATGATAACATCCGGCCTGAATTCGATGTATTGAAACCCTATTTTGCCAAATTTCTGAAATCAAAAAATGTGGAAGTCAATATACGTGCAGAATTTAAGGATGGTAAACTAATTGCCCAAATAGCAGATTCTGATGACCTCGATAAAATAAACAGTGAGATTATTGAAAGCGTAAAATTCCGCTTTATCGAAAAGAACATTCTTGGGAAACGTTATTTTCCTGATACTAAAGAAAGCCTGCTGAGACTTGGGCAACTACAAGACGAACAAAGTGGACAGTCCTTTTATAACACTGAGGAAGATTTATTGAATGACCTTTTAAAGAATCAAGATGTCAAACACTACCGACAGATAAAACACCTTGCATCAAGGCATGATGGCTCAATTCTAAAAATACGCTTTGTATTGAATCCGTTTTCATTTGTATTTCTACTCATAGGAAAAGCGCAATACCACATTATTTTAGAAACTTTGGACACCGAAGAAGCCACATATATTTGGCACATTGAAAATAACAAATATCTACTTCCACAAAACCTGCGTTCAATCAATGAAGACTTGAATAACATTAGAAACAAAGGACGTCAACATTTCCTCAGAAACCAACCTAAGAACTTTAGCCGGATTCTTCATGACTATTCCGAGGAACGGAAAGGTTTTATCATTTGGAAAGACTTGTTGGAAGAGAGGTTGATTTAAAAACCAGAATTCGTTTTATATATTTGTAGCAAAAAAAACTATGATGGATTTACAAACCAGAAAACTTAATGCTATCGGATTTCTGATTGGACTTCAGGATGAGAAGACTTTAGACAAAATTGAAACAGCTATTCTTGAAAGTAAAAACCAGCAAGGTTTGGATAAGGATTTAAAACCAATTGGCCGGGACGAGTTAATAAATAGGGCCAGGCAGTCAAATCAAGACTATCTGAACGGAAAGTTTAAGACGCAAGAACAATTAGAAATTGAATCAGAAAATTGCTAGGTATCTTAATCACTGATGTGTTTGATACACGACAAGACCCTGAAAAAATTAATATTGAAGAGAGAAGGCCCAGCTAATATTCATCGGAATTTTTTCATCCCAACATATCCCTGCCAGAAAATGATTCCACCAGCAAAGTGATTTTAAGTAATTTCGCCCCATGAAATCCCATCCATTTATTTCAATATTAATCATAGGAATAGGCCTGGCAACCTCATTGGTGTCGGCTTAAGCTAAGTACACACCTTGCAATGAATTTCAGGGAATGATAAAAAGGCTATAAGCCTGCTTACAATTTCATTTGATGTTTCAATGATATAAAAATGATAATATGCCAGAAAAAGAACCAGGATTAGAGTTTGAAATTTCAGGAAAGTCTATAAAGGCAGATCGCCCTGAACCTATCCTTCCGGATATTGAGGTATTTCCGTACAAACGACGGATGGATCCGCAAGAGGCTATCGACATGCTTGTGGATGGACATTATGTTTTAATCGTTGATTTTTATAGCAGTGGCCTAAGGGTTCTGAATGCGTTAAAGAGTCAACTAAAAAAGAAGTACCCGGGGCAATCATTCCAGGCGCAACGCGATTTCCGTTCAGCATTTCGGGAACTGTCGCACCGACTGTTACTGTTCGTAAAGAACAATAAATTAGCAGTAAGAAAAGCACCCCAAATCGGCTGGTTAAAAAAACTTTACCCCGATATAAATGAATTTTTGTTGCCATTCCCCCAGGTCCAGGGATTAAACAGTTCGTGGCAATGGTACGAAAATGGGATTTCTATTCCTGGTTTACACAAGAAAATACATCCCTTTTTCGGGGTTTATTTCCCCACACGTTTTGAGCACTTGAAACTTTTCGATCAGTGGCTGAAAAAATATCAGGGAGAAAAAGCATCGGCTACAGATATTGGGATTGGTTGCGGGGTACTCTCCCTTCTACTCCTGAAACATGGTTTCAAAAATGTTTGTGGTACGGACGTTAACCCAAATGCAATTATAGGGGTACACCATCATCTGCAACATAGCAAGCCAAGCTTGAAAATTGATTTATCTCATGGCGATTTATTTACTGACTGCGATGGAAAAACGGAACTCATTGTCTTTAACCCACCCTGGCTTCCTGCATCTCAAGATACAGAAGGATTGGATAAGGCCATTTACTATGATGAAACATTGTTCCCTCAATTTTTCGCTGAAACAGCCAAACATCTAAAACCAGGAGGTAGAGTAGTTCTCTTGTTCTCCAATCTTGCACAAATAGCTTCAGCAAGCGAGGCACATCCGATTGAAGCAGAATTAGCCAATGGAAGTCGGTTTGAAAAAGAATTGTTTATTCAAAGCAAGGTAAACCCGGCCTCTAAAAACACCCGAAGAATGCAAAACTGGCGGGAGGATGAAATGGTAGAGTTGTGGGTTTTGAAGCAAGTTTAAAAGTTAATCGGGCAGAATGGTATAGGGTATTGGGTATAAGGAAACCGAAATTACAAATTAAAACTCCTGACCTGCTTACTGTAAATCAATGAATTATAAAGTTCGTTATTTATCGAAAGTGTCTCGTTTATCTTGGATTCTTTGTGTCTTTGTGCCTTAGTGGTAAAAAAGTAGTAACCACAGAGATAGGGAGACACAAAGAAAGTTAGAATTTGATGTCAACTTTAAATTAAAGCCCTGATAAAAACGGGTAATTTACCTGCCTTAGCAGCCCCATGTTAGTGGACTCCACTGGCCTTGGTAATTCTTCCATAACAGGACTTAATGTATCATTTGTAATTTTTATACTTTTGAAATCAAAATCAAGGCTCAGTTGTTACTATCATAAAACAAATATTTTGGAAAATAAACCTGAGATTACAAAGTGGTTGCCTACATCGGCAAAAGAAGTAAAGGCACTTGGCTGGGAAGAGTTGGATGTCATCCTGTTTACAGGCGATGCCTACATTGACCATCCTTCTTTTGGAGCAGCGGTAATTGGCCGTGTGCTGGAAGCCCAAGGACTGAAAGTAGCTATCGTAGCACAGCCCAACTGGACCGACGATTTACGGGATTTTAAAAAACTGGGGAAGCCACGGCTCTTTTTCGCGGTGACCGGAGGAAATATGGATTCGATGGTAAACCACTACACTGCCGGCAAACGCTTACGGTCAACCGATGCATACACTCCCGGAGGAAAAGCAGGTTTCCGACCCGATTATGCCACAACAGTTTATTCAAAAATCATCAAAGAACTTTACCCTGAAGTGCCGCTGGTTATTGGTGGCATCGAAGCTTCACTTCGCCGGGTAACGCATTACGATTATTGGTCGGATAAACTCATGCCCTCCATATTGATGGACACAGGTGCAGATTTATTATTTTACGGAATGGGTGAAAAATCTATTGTCGATTTTGCCAGATTGGTGCAAAAAGGTGTTCCCATTAAAAACCTGACCAACATCCCGCAAACCTCTTTTTTGGTTGATGATGGTGAAGATTATGCAACAAAAAAATCATGGTACGAATTTGAATTGGCTTCTCATGAAGCCTGTTTAGAAGATAAGAAAATCTTTGCCAAAAACTTCCGGTACATCGAAGAAGAGTCGAATAAGATGGAGGCAAAAATATTGAGCCAAAAAGTTGGAAAGCGAAAAATAGTAGTCGACAAAGTTTACGATTTGCCTTACACACGGCTGCCCCATCCCAGATACAACAAAAAGGGAGCTATTCCGGCTTACGAAATGATCCGGCATTCGATAAACATTCACCGCGGATGTTTTGGCGGCTGTACTTTTTGCACCATATCAGCACACCAGGGAAAATTTATTGCAAGCCGGTCTGAAGAGTCGGTTTTGAAGGAAGTGGAAAAAGTAACACAAATGCCCGATTTTAAAGGATATATATCTGACCTGGGTGGCCCATCGGCAAACATGTATAAGATGAAGGGCCTCCACGAGGAGATTTGCCGGAAATGCAAGCGTCCGTCCTGTATTTTTCCTTCGATATGTCCCAATCTCAATACCGACCACAAACCCATGATTGACCTTTATAAGAAAGTGCGAAATCATCCAAAGGTCAAAAAAGCATTTGTGGGTAGTGGCATCCGTTACGATATGATCCTTGAAAAAACAGGACATAAGGAGATAGATAAAAACAATAAGCAGTATTTGCGCGAAGTCATCAAGCACCATGTTTCAGGCCGATTGAAAGTTGCCCCCGAGCACTCTTCGGATGATGTGTTGAAATTTATGCGCAAGCCATCCTTCAAGCTTTTTGAGGAACTCAACAAGGAGTTCAAAAAAATCAACGAGGAGGAAAAGTTGAACCAGCAACTGATCCCCTACTTTATTTCGAGCCATCCGGGAAGCAAATCCGAAGACATGGCAAATCTCGCTATTCAAACCAAGGATATGGATTTTAAACTGGAACAGGTGCAGGATTTTACACCAACACCCATGACCCTGGCAACGGTAGTTTATTATTCGGGATACCATCCTTACACCCTAGAGAAAATTTATACTGCCCGAAGCAAAAATGACAAAGAAAACCAGCGTAAGTTTTTCTTCTGGTATAAAAATGAATTCAAACCTTCGATTATCAGGGAACTAAAATCTAAAGGCAGGACTGATTTGATTAACAAGCTTTTTAAGCCGAAAAAATAGAGTACTATAAAGGGATGCAAACCCTGACGAAGGAAGGGATGGCAACCCTGCCAAGTTGGATGCTATTGCTTAGCTCACTCCAGCTTTCCCTGGCAGATTGCCACGCTTCGCTCGCAATAACCACAGTTTCTTGGAAACCGAATAAAATGAGGCTATAGTAGTACAAGACTTTGCGAGGAGCGTAGCGACGTGGCAAGCTGTGTTTCACTTATGAACCCTTCTTAGTACATAAAACAGAACGAACATAACTCATCTCCAGCCTCCCCAACCCAACCTGATGTAATAATGATGTAATCATCAATCCTTGTTGATGTATTTATTCTGGGGTAGATATTTTGCTTGTGAATTGATTTGATAGGATATTTGTTTCCTGAAAATAAATAAGCGGAAAACGAATTAAACAACCCAAGTGAATGCAACTATTAATTACAAAATCATCGAAAATCAGACAAATTCTCACAGCTTTATTAGTGCTTGTATTTGTAAGTAATTCATACAGCCAGATTGGCAACGTTATCTGGGAAGAAAATTTTGACAATCTCGACAACTGGACCGCAGAGCATGGCAATGGTTCGTGGGGATGGGGAAATGGTGAACTGGAATTTTACAAAGAAGAAAATGTGGCAATTAGTGAAATTCCCGGTGAACCCGGAAACAATGCCCTGCACATTACAGTGAAAGAAGAAACCGGGCCCGACATCGTTGACCAATGGGGAAACCCTTTGAATTACACTTCAGGTAAAGTAAATACAAAAGCAAAAATCTCGGTAAAATATGGTTTGATCGAAACCAGGGTACGGGTACCCAACCTTGACCTGGGCGGATGGCCTGCCGTATGGATGTTGGGCACGGCAAACTATTCATGGCCACGAAAAGGTGAAATGGATATGATGGAAATGGGAAGTCAGCAAGCGTTCCGCGATTTACATGACGAACACAATGGCGGAAATGGATTGAACAATTCCACCGTTAACCAGGTAATTGGGGCAAATGCCATTTTCTATTCCGATGATGCCATTAGCCCTGGAAACCCCTCCGGAGCAGCAAGTATTTCATGGGATCCTGATGATGAATATTGCAGACCTTATTATAATTATGATTCTCCGCTAAACGACAGGTTCCTGATTTATCGCCTCTACTGGGATGAGAACAGCCTTCGGTTTACAGTTATCGATAATGGCGAGGAACACGACCTCTACACCGATCCATTTCCTATCGACAGTATTTCGGATGAATTCCAAAAACCATTTTATCTGATATCCAACCTTGCCATTGGCGGCGCGTTTACTGATGCTTACAACCTTGGTGACCCGGGCAGCGGCCTACCGGTTTCGATGCCCTTACCTGCCGAAATGTATGTTGATTACATTAAAGTGATGGAATGGAACGGACAGGGTGAAGTGAATGTTGGCCCACCCACTTTTGAAGTTGGGACCTTTGGAATTTACACTGATGAAACACCCGTGAACAATGAACTTGTTGCCGGCGAAAATGCCGAAATTTATGTTTGGGAAGGTACGCTGACTGATGGTAGCATCCCTCCCTACGAAGGTGAAAATGGCATTTCCTGGATCACAACTGGCATGGGTTGGTTTGGTGCAGGCGTTATGTCAATTCAGCCGGTGAACCTGTTTAATTTTGGAGAAGGATTTCTAAAGTTCATGATTAAGATACCGGCCAATATCGCATTCCAAATTGGGATTATAGATACCTGGGGGAACCAGAGTTATGTCAATTTCCCGGCAAACCAAACTACCTACGGACTTGTAAGGAACGGTGAGTGGGGCCAAGCCTCCATACCGGTTTCGGATATCAGGGGCGAATTCATTGATTTGCGGATGTTGAGCTACGAATTTGTGATACTCGAAGTAAACGGCGCTTCCTGCGAATTTGGCCTTGACGATATTTATTGGGAAGGTGGGATTGTTGGCATCGCGGATGAATCACCAGTTGGTGATACTCCAAATGCAGGATTCAGTTTGGAGGACAATTATCCAAATCCGGCCCATAGCCAAACAACATTTAATTATACCATTCCTGAAACAGTAAAAGTTGAATTAACAATTCTTGACCTTACCGGACGCGTGGTAAAAACTTTGATTAGCGAAACACAAAACGCAGGCACATACAGCGTTAATTTTGCAATTGAGAATGAATTACCTGGAATATATTTTTACAGAATAAATGCTGGTAGTTTTATGCAGGCTAAAAGATTTGCAGTTGTGCGGTAGAAAACGAATTGGTTTTTCTTTATTTAGGGCTGCTGAAAAACCCCTAATTCATTGATCCATAAATTTTAGACCCACAACAATTTATATTCTTCTGCAAGATTTTGAAGGAAATTAGCTCAAATACCCTGCATTAAATATCACGGTGCGCTGCACCTTACTTCACAATAACCTGATGAAATTCTATAAAGATTACCGGTGCTCTGCACCTGAAAACTGAGCCACAGCGTGGCGATAATCTTTATAGATGCATCTATTAGAATTGATACAGGAGGTGCAGCGCACCGAAATATAAAAGCTAACAATATGGTTTCGTGTTTTACAGCAGACCCTAATTAACAAATGTATTTCCCCGGAGCTTGCTCTATAATCCTCCGTATCTTTGCAAAATGTCAACCACAGCAAAAAATCAAAAGAAAATCCTGGACAAATTCGGAATTGAGAAACTGAACCCCATGCAGGAAGAAGCCCAATTGGCCATTCAGTCTGCTTCGGATATTGTTTTACTCTCACCAACCGGTACCGGTAAAACCCTGGGCTTCCTTCTACCGATAATACAAACTTTGGATTCGGATTGCAGTGAAATCCAGGTTCTGATACTTGTACCATCCAGGGAACTGGCCCTTCAAATTGAGCAGGTTGCCAGGCAAATGGGATCAGGTTTTAAAACCAATGCTGTATATGGTGGACGGGCAGGCTCACAGGATAAAATTGATTTAAAGCACAGGCCTGCAATCCTAATCGGCACTCCCGGAAGGATAGCTGATCATTTGAGACGCAGGAACTTTCCAATCGAAAATATCCAAACACTTGTTCTTGATGAATTTGATAAATCGCTGGAGGTTGGTTTTGAAAAGGAAATGACTGAAATTATTGCTACTTTGCCAAAGGTTCGAAAGCGGATTTTAACTTCAGCTACCCAAGCCCTGCAAATCCCTGAATTTGTAGGAATAATTGATCCCCTAATTATCGATTACCTGCAAGAAGGGCTTTCACAGCTAAAAGTCAGGACCATCCTATCTCCTTTTAAGGATAAGCTGGAAACCCTTGCCATGACAATTAATCATCTTGGAAATCAACCGGGGATTGTCTTTTGTAACTTCAAGGAATCAATACAACGGGTAAGTGATTTTCTGACCAAACAAAAAATTAGCCATGGGTGCTTTTATGGCGGAATGGAACAGGTTGACCGTGAACGGGAACTCATCAAGTTTCGCAATGGCACACATCAATTGATTATTGCTACAGACTTGGCAGCCCGGGGCATTGATGTGCCTGAAATTAAATTTATCATTCATTATCACCTTCCAACAAAAAGCCATGCCTTTACCCATCGAAACGGAAGAACAGCCAGGATGAATAGCGATGGGATTGCTTATGTTTTGAAATGGAATGATGAATATTTGCCCGAATTTGTTTACCCGGCAGGCCAGCGTGAAGAATTTGAAAAGATCGAGGAGGCACCCACTCCTACCCCATCGAAATGGAAAACACTGCATATAACTGGCGGAAGAAGAGACAAAATCTCGAAAGGGGATATTGCCGGATTATTTTTCAAACAAGGTAAACTCAACAAAGACGAACTGGGAACCATCGAACTGAAGCAGGATAGTTCCTATGTTGCAGTTTTAGAATCAAAAGTGAAGGAAGTAATTCGATTGGTAAATAACAGCAAGCTAAAAACGAAAAAGGTAAGAGTGAGTTTGGTTTAGGGGAAGTGACTATAGTACTTGGAGTGACTAAAGTGACTAAAGTACTTAAAGTGAGCTAAAGTTAAAAGTTATACCAATTGTTAATTGAAATGCGCTGAAAGCCATTTCAATGTTATCCCGCAGGTGCGGGAGTTAATGCTGTCGTAGATTCAAAGTGCCATTATGAATAAGATGAAATAATGGCGCATTTTGAATCACATACGGTATTAATGGAAAAAGGTTAGTCGTAATCGGAAAACAAATCAACAATTAAAATTGAGCCTGCTCCGAAAGGCTAAACATTAAAAAAGTGCCACAAAAAGACTAACCTGTCTGCCGTCAGACAGGAACACAAAAGCTCACAAAAAAGAAAATCAATGAGTTAGCTTTAGTGAAATTTAGTGATTTTGTGCTTTGGTGGCAAAAAATCTCTTATTGGAGTGGACTCAACATTTTAAGCTTAACTATTTTCTCTGACAAACATCTTTCATCCAACATCAGACATCAAATAATACCTGAGTTGTGTCGCGTAAGAGAAGTTCAAGACCTTAATTATGCTTTCTAATCACAGGACCAGATTTTTTAGGCATCGGCCCTCTTTTGTAAATGATCAGGCCATTCAGGAATTTCCTTAGTATCTGATCCTGAAGCCGCATATAATTCGGGTGGTCATCTGCCCTGAAAAAAGCACTTAACTCACTTTTGGAAATTTTATAATCAACAAGCTTAAGGATTTCGATGATATGATCATCACGTAATTGAAGGGCAACGCGTATTTTCTTTATTACATCATTATTTGTAAGTGGCATATCTATTTTTTTGGATGCAAAATAAGTAAAATTTACTGATGATAACAGGTAGCCAATCAACGACCTTTATGCCAACGAAGTTATTGTACAGTATATCTGCAAATTAGGAAACTTAAAACAAATACGAAAGTAGGATTTTATACTATCGTAAACAAGAGATGTTTGGTATTAGACAAAAAAAAAAGCCCCCAACATTTCTGCGGGGGCTTATTTATGGTTCAAATATTATTAAGCTGCTGCCCTATTTTCCGGGACAAGATTTAACCACACTTTCGTCGATATTTTTATCGCCATACGCTTTATCAAATGCGGCACTGAACTTTTCAGAGAGCATTTTGGCCTGCTTGTCGAAGGCTTCTTTGTCAGCCCAGGTATTTTTTGAGAACAAAATTTCTGAAGGAACACCGGGACATGTTTTTGGGACATTTACATGGAAGAGCGGATCGTAAGTATATTCAACATCATTCAAATCTCCACTCAAAGCACCGTTTACCATTTTGCGGGTCAGGTTGATATCCATCCGTTTACCAACTCCATAAGCTCCACCGCTCCAACCTGTGTTGATCAGGTAAACTTTAGTGTTGTGTTTTTCCATTTTCTCGCCCAGCAATTTAGCATAAACATCCGGATTGGATGGCATAAAAGGTTGCCCAAAGAACCTTGAGAAAGTAGCCTGAGGTTCTGTCACACCGGTTTCGGTTCCGGCAAGCTTACTGGTATATCCCATAAGGAACCACAGCATAGCCTGCTCCGGGTTTAGCCGCGAAACAGGAGGGATTACACCATAAGCATCAGCAGTAAGGAATAAAATAGTTGTTGGATGACCTGAAACTGAAGATACTTTAATATTCTTCAAATAGCTTAATAAATACGATGCACGTGAGTTCGGTGTATAACGATCATCGTAATAATCGAAATGGCCATCGGGATAGATCATAGCATTTTCTACAATTGATCCATGGTTCAGATAATCATCTTTGTGCATTACCGTATCGTATATATCCGGCTCTTTTGATGGGTCAATATCAATCATCTTAGCATAGCAGCCATTCTCGAAGTTCGCAATTCCATCATCACTCCAACCATGTTCGTCATCTCCGAGCAAAGCACGGGAAGCATCAGCAGATAATGTGGTTTTTCCGGTGCCCGACAAACCAAGCAGCAAAGCTGAATTTCCGTCTGTGCCTTCATTTGCTGAACAGTGCAAGGGTAGGATCCCCTCAAATGGCAATAAATAATTCATTACCGTAAATAGCATCTTCTTTATACTCCCACCATAAGCCGACCCAACAATTACACCAACCCTGCGGTCCATATCCATTGCCACAACCATATTGGATGCGTTACCACTTGGCATATCCCTTAAGCGGCCTTTATATTTGGATGCATCAAGTTTGTTGTAGGGTAATGCAAGTAAATGATACCCGTTTCCGTGGAACACGCTCTTTTCGATATCACCTGGTATTGCACGAAACATATTATCGGTAAATAATGCACTTAAGGCCTTGTCGGTAACTACTTTCACAGGCAGTGCATACTTGCTGTCGGCGCCAATAACGCGGTCGGTAACAAACACTTCATCTTTTTCTTTAAGATACCCGAGCGCTTCCTCAAAGATCATGTCAAATGTTTCCTCATCAATCGGGAGGTTGTTTGGTGATGACCAGTCAACGTTCATTTCGCTGGAAGCACGTTTAACCAAAACAGTATCCTTAGGTGAACGACCTGTTGATTCAGTTGGTGTCCAGGTTGCCAGGGCACCTGATTCTGATACAATGGCCTCACCATTATCTACCGACCTTTTAATAAACTCCACACGGGGGATGTTACTCAAAACATTGGCATGCGAAGCCACTGTCTTTGCTAGTTTGTCTTTCAAATTATTGCTCATAAGTATTTGTTTTAATATGAATATTAATTAGATTTGATTGCTAAATTACAAGAAAAAAATGATTTTCAAAATGTGCTAATATTAAAGAATGCAAATATCTGAATTTTTCAATTAATTAATGTCAAAAATTATTAAACCTTTGGACAGGGGAAAATGTATAGGGTATAGGGGGAATAGGGTTAAAATGGTATAATTTCAGTGAAGTTTTGAATTATGAATATTAAATGGTGAATATCGAATATTGAATATCGAATGATTGAAGTAAAAGTTGGGATTTGTATCTTTCATTTTCTTTGACTCTGACAGGTCTGCGACGCTGTCAGGTCTGGAGCTAATGGACATGTCAGAGTTCGACGCAGGAGAACCTGACAGAGTCAAAAGAAGATATAAAAAGTCAGATACCCGCCTTGCCGTTGAAGCAGGTTTAATTTTTGATATGTGATCTCTACTAAACCGAACTTCCGGCTTTCTGACGTTTCCATGTCCTGACGGACGATGGAAAGTCGGGGATACAAACTTGTGGAAGAATATTTTATGGAGGAAGACCTTGCATCGTCCGAAGGACATACAAACGTCAAAAAGAAGATATAAGAAGTCAGATGTTTGAACTGTGATATAAGATGTAGGTTCTCTCACATCAAACACTTACATCAAAAAAAAAGCAACCCACACCGCGGATTGCCTTTTTCTCAAATGCTATTAAATTGTTATCCTGCTGAACTCAAACAATTCAACCCGCCTTCGCCCTTAGTGAAAAAGGTAAACAAAAAGCTTTTATGCTGAGGGCTACGGCCCGCCTGCCAAAGCGAAGCGCCTGCCTGCACTTAGCCGTTTCGGCGAAGGCAGGGCGGACAGGCGAGGCAAGCAATTTAACAATTTAACAATATAGCTACTACTTCTTCTTTTTCTTCTTGTCTTTCTTAGCTGATTTTTTGGAAGCTTTGGCAGCTTTGCATGCTTTCTTAGCAGCTTCTTCTTTAACAGAAGCTTGTGCAGCAGCCAAACGTGCGATAGGCACGCGGAATGGTGAACAACTTACATAGTTAAATCCTAAGGTATGACAGAATTCAACGGATGATGGGTCGCCACCATGCTCGCCACAAATACCAATTTTGATGTTCGGGCGGGTCTTACGACCTTTTTCACAGGCAATTTTAATCAGTTGACCAACACCTTCTTGATCCAATTCCTGGAAAGGATCAACTTTCAATATGCCTTTATCCAGGTAAACTTTCAGGAATTTACCGGCATCATCACGTGAATAACCGAAGGTCATCTGTGTGAGGTCGTTGGTACCGAAGGAAAAGAACTCGGCTGATGTAGCGATTTCGTCAGCAGTAAGTGCTGCGCGAGGTACTTCAATCATGGTTCCAACCATATGGTCGATGGAATCGTTGCGCTCTTCGAATACTTTAGCAATGGTTGAACGAACGATATCTTCCTGCATCTTCATTTCCTTCAATGTTCCGGTAAGTGGAATCATAATTTCAGGCTTTGCAACAATACCGCGCTTCTTGAGGTTCAAGGCAGCTTCGATGATGGCACGGGCCTGTGTTTCTGAAATTTCAGGATAAGTATTTCCAAGGCGGCAGCCACGGTGGCCAAGCATCGGGTTAAATTCTGAAAGCTCTTCAACTTTAGCTTTGATATGCTCGGGAGTAACACCCATTACTTTAGCCATTTCTTTCTGGCCTTTTTCGTCGTGGGGAACAAACTCGTGCAATGGAGGATCGAGTAGGCGAACAGTTACAGGCAAATCGTGCATGGCTTCAAAAATACCTTCGAAATCGGCACGCTGCATCGGAAGCAATTTTTTCAGTGCTTCTTTACGGCCATCTACATCTTCAGCCAAAATCATTTCACGCATGGCAACGATACGCTCGCCTTCGAAAAACATGTGCTCTGTACGTGTAAGGCCAATCCCTTGTGCACCAAAGGCACGTGCAACCTCAGCATCATGTGGAGTGTCAGCATTTGTACGGACAAGCATTTTTGCATACTTGTTGGTTAAATCCATCAGCTCACCAAAATCACCACTCACTTCAGGGTCGATAGTTTTAATCTGGCCTTCATAAACTTCACCAGTTGATCCGTTCAACGAAATCCAATCGCCTTCTTTAAATGTTTTGCCGGCTGCTGTAAGCGTCCTGGTTTTGTAATTTATCTTGGCAGTTCCGGCACCCGAAACACAGCATTTACCCATTCCTCGGGCAACAACAGCAGCGTGTGAAGTCATCCCGCCACGAGCGGTAAGAATACCTTCGGCAACGTGCATACCAGCCAGGTCTTCTGGAGAAGTCTCAATACGAACGAGGATAATTTTATGACCTTTTTCGGCCCATTCTTCAGCTTCGTCAGCATGGAAAACAATTTGTCCGGTAGCGGCTCCTGGTGATGCAGGAAGGCCTTGTGCTAAAACAACAGCTTCTTCAAGTGCTACTTTATCAAAAACAGGGTGAAGTAATTCATCCAGTTTGTTAGGCTCTTGTCTTAGCAGTGCTTCACGCTTTGAGATTTTCTTTTCGCGGACCAGATCCATAGCAATTTTTACCATGGCAGCACCGGTACGTTTTCCGTTACGGGTTTGGAGCAACCAGAGTTTACCATCCTGGATGGTGAACTCGAGATCCTGCATATCTTTGTAGTGGTTCTCTAGTTTTTCCTGTGTATCAAAAAGCTCTTTATAAACTACAGGCATTGCTTCTTCTAATGAAGGAAAATTGGCAGCTCTTTCTTTTTCAGAAATGTTTTGTAATTTAGCCCAACGCTTTGCACCTTCGAGTGTGATTTGCTGTGGCGTACGGATACCAGCAACCACATCTTCCCCCTGGGCATTGATCAGGTATTCACCATTAAATATATTTTCACCTGTTCCGGCATCCCTGGTAAAGGCAACACCAGTAGCTGAATTATCGCCCATATTTCCAAAAACCATGGCCTGGACATTAACAGCAGTTCCCCATTCGGCTGGGATATTGTTCAAACGACGGTAAACAATAGCGCGATCATTCATCCAGCTATCAAAAACAGCCATTACTGATCCCCAGAGTTGATCCCAAGGGTTTGTCGGGAAATCTTGTCCGGTAACTTTTTTAACGGCAGCCTTAAACCTGCGAACCATTTCTTTCAAGTCATCGGTGGTAAGGTCAGTATCTTTTTCTACTTTTTTCTCTTCTTTCAACTCATCGATAATCACCTCAAACGGATCTTCTTCCTCTTTTGAAGCAGGTTTCATATCCATAACCACATCGCCGTACATCTGCACAAAACGGCGGTATGAATCCCATGCAAAACGCTCATTACCTGATTTCTTAGCAATTCCTTCAACAGCTTCGTCATTCAAACCAAGGTTTAAAACAGTGTCCATCATACCGGGCATCGAAGCACGGGCACCTGAACGGACAGAAAGTAAACATGGGTTAACTTTATCACCAAATTTGGTTCCCATGATTTCTTCAACTTGCCTTACAGCATCTTCAACTTCAGCTTTAATTTGCGCGATTGCATATTCGCGGCCTTTTTCGTTATATGTGGTACAAACTTCGGTAGTTACAGTAAATCCCGGAGGTACAGGAACTCCAATAAGGTTCATCTCGGCAAGGTTTGCACCTTTGCCTCCGAGTAGGTTTTTCATAGTAGCATTACCTTCGGCTTTTCCATCACCAAATAAGTAAACGTGTTTCTCAGTTTTCTTTGACATAATAAATATACTGTTTAATTAAATATAAATTTAGAATTTTGATTTTCAATAACATAAGTTTTAACGGGGGTGCAAAAGTACGAAATATCAGGGAACGTTCTTTAAGATAAGGTTAAGTTTTTCTTACAAGCAAAGTCGTACCCTTATTTAGGTACTATTTTTATATCTATTTAGCTGGTATGGAAATGAAGTGAATCTTTCGTATAAATAATTTCAATTGGAAAAAGATTTTCGTTTTAACAAATCTCTCAACCACCTAAACAATTACCTATTTTCAAAATCAAATATTATTATTTCACAACACAAGAACAATTAAGGCGTAGTTATTGCTATAATCCCAAAATCTATTGCAAATTATTTAGTAATTTAGTCAACTTAAACCTAAATATCCTCACCATGAAACAAATTATCAGTACAGGTCCTTACATCGCTTTCGTGTTACTTTTTCTTTTGTCAACCAGCTTGGATGGCCAAATTTTCAAGAAAAGATCCAAAAGGACTAATGATGAAAAACAACAAACAATAGCACAAGAAGGTAATAATCAATCAGCAGATCAGGAATGGATTTGCCTTGGCCCATCGGGTATGCCCAATAGTTTGTGCTCCTCAAATACCTTTGGACTTGGCCAAATGCATCGCATCGAGTTTGATCCCATGTATGATGGTGACGAAAACCAAACTATTTACGCTTGTTCATCTTTTGGCGGTTTGTGGCGCAGCGAAAATGATGGCGAAAACTGGAAAAATGTAAATACCGATAAACTGCCTTCCACTTCAGTGGCAGATGTATGTATCAACCCCTTCGACAGCAATGAAATATTCATCTGCTCCGGTTATGCCGATGGAAGTTTATACACCCCATTCGGCCCAAACTGGACACACGTTATTCCAATATACACCACAGGAATTCACAGGACAAAAGATTATGGTGAAACCTGGGAGGATATTTCAAATGGTTTTATCAGCAAATTCAAAGATGGTGGATTTTGCAGGAAAATGGCCATCAATCCTTTTAACCCGGATCAGATATTTATAGCAACAAACCAGGGGCTTTATACTAGCAGAAATGCTACCTCTGACGATGTGGTATGGCAAAATGTAAGTATTCGAAATAAAAAAGGTGAAAGCGATTTCAGGGGGCTGGCTTTTAAACCTGATGATTCAAACACCATTTACGCAAGCAGTAAAAATATTTTTAGGAGTAGAAATGGCGGACGCAACTGGACATGCATTACCGGCGATGAATTCGATATGAACCTGGATAGCCTGCCTGATTCATTTACTATCAAACGCATCAATGTAGCTGTTAGCCCGGCTGCCCCTGAGAGGCTGTATGCTTATATTTCGGGAAGCAAACACGTGAATGGAAACAGTAAAGATGGCGCACACATTGCGGTTTTCGAAGACGAAAAGTGGCGAATTATCGAAACCCGTTATACCTCGGGCCTTACCTATTTTGATGAGAGCTGGATTGCCATTGCAGTTTCGCCGGTTGACCCGGAATTTGTAGTATATGGAAACTCGAGGGTCCTTGGCTCCGAAGACATCGAGAACAAATCCTTCGGCTTGAGATCGTCTTATTGTGGACAAGGCTTTCATGCAGACGTTCACGATCTCGAATTCCAGCCTAATGTTGAAAACCCCAAACTTTTTTGCGGAAACCACGGTGGCGTGAGTGTAAAAACACTTCCTGATGCCAGTACAAAAGGCTGGGAGTACATGAATGAAGGCCTTGCAATTGCCACACTATGGAGCTTTGATGATTCGGAAGTAAATGAAAATATTGCCATCATTGCCACACAAGATAATGGTACATTGGCTTATATTGATACACTGGGATCCAAATGGCACTTCCTGAAAGGAGGAGATGGATATTCAGCCAGGATTGACGCTAAAAACCCTGATCATGCCTACTTTTCGGCAGGCGACAAGTCACTGGCATTTTTTGACTTTAGCACACTCAAAATTATCGATCAAACCGGCAAACTGCCCAAAGATCCAAGAAACAACACCGATGTGGTAATTACAACCAAAACATTTCCAATGGTCAACCACCCCGAAACCGGCGCACTATTATTTGGGTTTACCGAAATCTTTCAGAAAAATATTGTTAAACCAAGCGTGATCACCAAACTAGATGACATTTGGGAAATAAAATCTGATATCATGCGATTAGAAACTGAATCGTGGAAACGCCAGATCACCGAAATTGCAATTTGCGAAAGCGACCCTGATTATATATATGTGATTACCGGTGGACAGCAAAACCCTCCCGGTGATTGGCAGCTTCGTTCGAGGCTTTATAAATCGACCAAAGGTTTGAGGACCAAGGACAGGAACAAGTTTTTTAGTGGAAATTTTTATCCCGGCGAAAAGTTTGATGACGACACCCTTGCCATACTTTCTGGTGTAGCAGTAGATCCGGATAATCCAAATAAGATATTTATTAGCTACACGGGCTTACTTGGCCAATATAGGGTTTGGTACAGCGAAAACGGCGGAGGGGAATGGCTTAATGCTGATCCTAAAATGATCTTAGATAAGATACCTGTAAATGCCATTGCTATTGATAAAAATGCCAACGACAGACTTTACGCCGGTACTGACTTTGGGCTTTATATAAAAGATATAGGTAAAGATTGGGTAAAAGTGGATGAATTCCCCAGTGTTAGGATTACTGAATTGAAGATCAATAAAAAATTCAATAAAATCAGGATAGCCACTTTTGGAAGGGGACTTTGGGAAGGGCCTCTAACGGCAAATAATACTCAGCAGCCAGGCGATCCCAGGATAAACGATAATGAATAAAAAGACCTTCCAGGTTTCTCATATAGGAACATGACAAAACTTTATACCAATGAAGTCTTATTAGCAAAAACCTGGAAGGTCTCCAAGATTTTTCCGAAAATTTAGAAACCTGTAAATTTGGAAATTACTAAAATACTAGTGGGAAGCAATTTAACACTTCAACAATCGCATGTTAGATTACAGGCCCTATTCCGAAAAATTAACCAGTGTAATATCGAAAACTAAAACTGAATTTGCGGGAATACCATAGTGGGCAGCACTTCCATAGCCAATACGTGAAGGAATGATCAAAGTTATATTACCACCTTTTTTAATTAGGGGTATGCCAATTTTCCATCCCTCAATTAAATTTTGGAGCGGAAAGGACACCGGCGAATTCGTTGTTTCATCAAATACATTTCCATTGGTAAGTTGCCCAACATACAAAACTTCCACAACGGCATTCAAGCTTGGATGCTCGCCGCCACTGCCTTCATCATTTATCACATAATACAATCCTGAGGCGCCGGCCTCCGCATCAATGCTGTTCTGATTGATATAATCCTGTATGATCTGATCGTCCAACTCATCCTGGGCATCATCATCTTTTGTACACGCAGAAAAAACGATTGCCAAAAGTCCAAATAAAATTAAATTTCTTATTTTCATCATTTGATGTTCTTAATTGTTATTTCAAAAAAATAAAACCAAAGGGCACTGTAATATGTTGCTGGTGTCATGTCAAACATATTATGACGATTGAAAGTGCTCCGCAGGTTTCAATGTCAATACCCTGACTTTCAATCGTCCGCCGGCTGGCGGACATTGAAACGTCAAAATAACCCGAAATCTCACAATTGACTTAACTCTAATTGCAGTCCTCAAATCTACCAAATACCATTCACCATTCACCATTCACCATTCACCATTCACCATTCACCATTCACCATTCACCATTCACCATTCACCATTCACCGATCACCGCTTTCAGAAAACAACTAACATCCCAACTAAAAAAATATTGTATTAACCACCCGGTAAATCCGCACCCTAAATCCCACCTCTTGCATAGGGTGTAGCTTTCTGGTCGGTGAAGTTATTCTCCTTAAATTTCAAATATCCTGTAACCGCAATCATAGCAGCATTATCGGTGGTAAATTCAAACGGGGGAATAAAAGTCTTCCATCCCAATTCTTCACTTTGCTTAAGCATTGCCGCTCTCAGGGCTGAATTGGCCGAAACACCTCCTGCAATAGCAACCTGGTCCACCTTGTATTTTTTGGCAGCCAACTTTAGTTTCTTCATTAAAACCTTAATGATGGTTGACTGGATTGAAGCGCACAAGTCGGTTTTATTTTTTTCGATAAACGTATCATCAATCTTCAGTTGATCGCGAAGAAAATAAAGGAAAGAAGTTTTTAATCCGCTAAAGCTGTAATCGAGTTCCTGCATGGATGGCTCTGGAAATTTGAAAGCCTTTGGATTCCCCTCTTTTGCAAGTTTATCAATCACTGGCCCTCCGGGGTAAGGAAGCCCCATGATTTTGGCAGCTTTATCAAAGGCTTCGCCGGCAGCATCGTCTATTGTTTTTCCTACAACCTCCATATCAAAATAATCCTTCACCAACACAATTTGGGTGTGGCCACCTGAAACTGTAAGGCAAAGGAAAGGAAACTCAGGAGCCCTAAAATCCATGTTTGGATACCTGATAAAATGGGCAAGAATGTGGGCTTGCATGTGGTTTACTTCAATGAGCGGAATATCCAGGCCAAGGGCAAAAGCCTTTGCAAATGAGGTTCCAACCAGCAACGAGCCCAACAATCCCGGCCCACGTGTAAAAGCTACAGCATCGAGTTGTGATTTTTCGATACCCGCACGCTGCATAGCTTCGTGTATCACAGGGATGATGTTTTGCTGATGCGCCCGGGAAGCCAATTCAGGAACAACACCTCCAAACTTTTGGTGCACATCCTGGTTGGCAATAACATTCGACAGCATCACAGTATCATCGAGTACCGCTGCCGAAGTATCGTCGCAGGAAGATTCTATGCCAAGTATCAATGCCATTTATTTGTGATATCAAGTTTAAATAAAGGCGACAAAAGTAGATAAAATCTAGTGGAAAGGAAAAAGAAAAAAAAGGCATAGGGTATATAGGATGTATAAGGGGGATAGGGTTTATAGGGGAGTTTCGATTGATGATTTTTATCATTAGTATTCGACAAAATAATAGAAAGACAAACAATTATATCAATAAAATCGCTGCCACTGTGGGGGTAGAATGAGAAAATGCGAGAATAAGAAAATGAAGAAAATTGGAAAGTTGAAAACTGGCAATATTTCTGCTATAAACCCTATGTACCCTATAAACCTTATACCCTATACTACCTACCTTTCCCCTTTCATTACTTCCTCAACCTCCTCCCAATCCGGCAAATGGTAGTGGTGCCATTTTTCTAGCACCTGCCCGTTCTTCATCAGAATAAGCCCGGGGTTGGAGCGGATCATGGTTTTAAGAACAATATCATCTGCGTTGAAAAATTCCATATCCGGTGAAAGGTTTTCCTGTTCAACGAAACCTTCAATTTGTTCAGACAGGGTCGAGGTAAGGAAAATCATCGATAGATCATTTTGGTTGGCTTGCTCGTAAAGTTCGTTGATTTTAACAAATGCATTTGTGTTTGTTTTTTCCAGATCCCAGGCCACCACAAAGAAATTGTAATCCGGGTTCTCAAGATAGGGTTTGGTAACATCTTCCCCACCGAAATTGATAATTGCTAAATCCATTCCATGCACTACGTTAGGATCATCAACACGTTGTGAAACAAATTCCCAGTTTGCAACCCATTCCGGGTCACTGTATGGATAATCAGGTGACAGGTATTCCTTTTGCTCGCCTGTAGTCTTGTTTTGGTAGGTGAGATAATACTTAATTGGCAATGGATTTTCGGTAATCATTTTGTTGCCAACCTTCCATGCCCTGAAATCCATCATGGGCAGGTTGATGTAGTTCAAAAACTGAAAGCTTACAAATATGGCGATAAATCCAACTCCCATCGCCCACTCAGCTTTGTTGGTATAGATCGTTTTAAGCCTGTTTTTCTCCAAAAAGACGATCAGTACGAATACATTAATCACCAGGTTTTTATAAAAAGTTTGCCAGTTCGTTAAAATTAAAACGTCACCAAAGCAACCACAATCCGGCACGGGATTATTGAGTGCATCGTTGAGGGTGATAATTGTGAATGTGGTCATCATCAACAATACTAGCCATGCTGTATGTTTTGGTTTTATATTGAATAGCAAAAGTGCGCCAAGTATTAACTCAGCGGAATTGAGGATGAAAGAGAAAAATACTTTCGCAGGCATTAACAACTCAGTGCCAAATGCGATAAAATAATCTTCAACACGGTAGGCTGTTCCCAGTGGATCAACTCCTTTTACAAATCCTGAATACAGAAATAAACAACCCAGGATGACCTGGCTTACCCTGATCATACCCGGTGAGAATATCTTCCTGAACCTGATTGCCAGTACCAATTCAAAAATCAACAAAAGAAGAAAGTAGATGTTGAAATTTTCGAAAAATGATATGAGGTAAGCTGAAAGTATGGCAGTAACAATAATTGCCCAAGCAGTAATATTTTTAAGTGTGTCCGTTTTCATAGAAATGTTTAGTTGAAAGTTC
>Ga0208900_1000295_pt1 | contig 32311 bp, 19 predicted proteins | sample AntAceMetag02UKK_FD_184763 | JGI IMG/M metagenome (GOLD analysis project Ga0208900, IMG submission 184763) | Saline lake microbial communities from Ace Lake, Antarctica - Antarctic Ace Lake Metagenome 02UKK (SPAdes) (version 2) | ecosystem: Environmental > Aquatic > Non-marine Saline and... | reverse complement strand
CGCGATTTGGGCTTCATAGGCCTGGGTTTCCTAAAAATTATCCAAGAAAAACACGCCTTCTTCCTTAACAGGATTAAAAGCAACGTCTCGCTTTGGAGGAAAAATACCAAAGGTCTTTTTGAACCATTAGGATTAGCCAAGGTAGAAAAGCAAATGCGCAAGGGCAAAACAGCTACCAGGCAGTTTACGGTATACCTTGGTAAAGAAAAAAGTGTACAGTGCAGGCTAATCATCGAATGCTTACCACCGGAAGTAAGTGCAGAAAAACTCAGGAGGGCCAAAAGGGCGGCCCAAAGGGAAGGCAGGACTTTGGGCAAAGACACCTTATCCCGAATTGGATTGAATCTTTTTGTAACCAACATGAGTGATGAGGACCTCCCGATGAAAAACGTTTGGCCACTTTATCGACTGAGGTGGCAAATTGAATTAGTGTTCAAGGTTTTCAAGTCGGTGGCCCAAATTAATAAAATCAAAAAGGTGAAACGCCACAGGTTTGAATGCTACCTTTATGGCAAGCTAATATGGGCACTCCTTGGGTGGGATGTGTATTGGAAACTAACCAGCGGTACCTTTGCTTTAGGAAAAACAATCAGTATCAATAAAATGATGAAGAGTTTCCGTAGGCTTTGTTGGCGCACCATAAACCATAACAATAAAACGATGGAACAAAAGATGGGGGTACTCGAAAAATTCGTCGAAAACGTGTTTGAAAACTGCTTGCTGGAAAAACGGAAGGATAAGTTATCATCAATGGAAATAATTAAGCAATTATGTCAAATTTAACAAATTTTAATAGGCTAATATACAGCATTTTACCGTACTTTTATATCAAAGTTCATGGGCTGGTTGCAGCCTATAAAAAAATATATATGAGGGAACGGACTTTATACAAAAGACCCCGCAAGGGGTCGCCTATGTATTTGATTGACAATCCATTACGATTTTTAGCCTGACGGCTATGCGCAGGGGCGGGATACGCAAGTGCGCATAACCGTCAGGTTAAGCATATTCTCCAAATAAGTTTTGCAGGCTGAAAGCCTGGAACATCAAAGAAAAGATCCTATTGCCAGAAAGTTTACCAGGCTGAAAGCCTGGGACAAATATATTGTTGCAGGCCTTCAGCCTGCGGATACAGATGCTTTTGTGTTAAGAAGGAGCATCGCTCCTTCTTTTGTTATTAAAGGCTTTCAGCCTTTGTTATAGTATTTACTAATTCTAAAATTACAAATATTATCTTAGCCTGACGGCTATGGGTAAGTGCGGGATTTCGCTCAACATCTCTCTCCCGCAAAAGCGGGATTTCCCCGAAGGGTCGGGGCAGGCTACCTTGCTCAACATTCCACTACCACTCCATTATTCCATTCCTCCACCACTCCATTCCTAAACCACTCCAATACTCTCTATTTCTCTCAATCGCTTCGTTCGCATGTTATTTCGCTAAAGTCGCCTTTTCCCTCCACTAATCCCACCTGATGGCTTTTACCGGACTAATCCTGGTGATAACATAAGAGGGGATTATTAAAAAAAGCAAGCACAAAAACAGTGTGCCAACATTAAGTAGCACAACAGGAAGTAACTCCAGATTTATCGGAACGTAAGGAACATAATAGGATTCCTGATCAAGTGTGATGATCTGAAAATGGTATTGAACCAGGGCAAAGCCGATGCCGAGCATATTCCCAAACAATAAACCCCGGCCAATGATGAAAGCAGCATTATAAAGAAATATTTTCCTTATGGAGATATTTCTTGTGCCCAGGGCTTTTAGCACACCAATCATATTTGTTTTTTCAAGTATCAATATTAGTAGTGTCGAAATCATGTTTATCACGGCCACTGCAACCATCAACACAAGTATTATTATCACGTTCATATCCTGTAAATCGAGCCAATCGAAAATTTGGGGGTACAAACTTTTTATGGAAGTGGCGTTCAGCTCGTAGCCAATGGCGTTATACACCTGCTCCCACATATTATCGATGTTCCTGAAGTCGTCAACAAAAACCTCGAAACCACCCACCTGATCTTTTTCCCAATTGTTGAGGCGCTGGACGTGCCTGATGTCTCCAATCAGGTACATATCATCAAATTCTTCAAGCCCGGTTTCATAAATACCGGCAATTTTAAATTTCCGCCCACGGGGGCTCATCTCGTCAGGATTCACAAAATAAACCCTCACCTCATCGCCAGATGAAAAGTCAAGTTTGTCAGCAATTTTTTTTGAAATTAGGATATCGTCCGTTCTTTGAGTGGAATCGATAACTATTGGTAAGCCTTCAATAATTTTATCTTTAAAAAATGACCAATCGTAATCTGTCCAAATTCCTTTAAAAACAATGCCCTGAATCTGATCTTCGGTTTTTATAAGTCCTGATTTGTTGGCAAAAACCTGGATATGGCTAATGCCGGGTTCATCGCTTATGGATGGATAAAAATCCTGGTTCATGCTTACCGGTGCCTTTTCCCACGAGTTGTTTAGTCCGAAACTTGTAATTTGAATGTGGGAGCCAAAACCAATTACTTTTTCAGATACTGCATTCTTAAATCCGGTGGTAATAGCCAGCGAAAGAATCATTACAACCATACCTAATGTTATGCTGATGGTGGAAATGCGAACTATTGGGCGCGAAAAGTTATTTTTGTCGCCCGAAAGGATACCTTTAGCTATGAAATATTCAAAATTCAACTTGTTTCTTTTTGTGCAAAAGTAAGCAGTTTTAATGAAAAATATTTTAATACCAGCTAAATCGTTAAGTAATTTAATCGGTTGTTTAGTTTTTCCATAAGAAATATCAAAGCAATCTATATTTTGTTGATTTATTAAAAATTGTAATTTATGAAAAAGTGGATATTAATCTTTTGTGTCATCATTGGTTTTTCGTGGATAATAAACGCCCAGCAAAACGAGCTTAATCCAATTTGCGGTGCTGAACAAACGGACCAGTACTTTCCGTTACTAAAAAACAAAAACGTTGCGGTGGTTGCCAATCACACTTCATTGATTGACGGAGCTCATCTTGTTGACCGCTTATTGAGCGCAAAAATCAGGGTAGTAAAAGTATTTAGTCCCGAGCATGGTTTTAGGGGCAAGGCCGATGCCGGGCAAAAAGTAGAAGATAAAATTGATCTTGTTACGGGTCTCCCCATCATCTCATTGTATGGATCGCACAAAAAACCACAGCCCGAAGATCTGGAGAATATCGATATCGTTGTTTTCGATATTCAGGATGTTGGTGCCCGGTTTTACACCTACATCTCAACCATGACACTTGTTATGGAGGCTTGCGCCGAAAATAGCATCCCAGTGCTTGTGCTCGACCGGCCCAATCCAAACGGATTTTATGTGGATGGCCCGGTTCTGGAACCTGGTTTTAAATCCTTCGTGGGCATGCACCCCATTCCTATTGTGCATGGTATGACGGTGGGAGAATACGCCCAAATGGTGAATGATGAACATTGGCTGGCTGATAGTGTAATTTGCGACTTGACAGTAATTCCGGTGAGTAACTATTCACACAACGATTTTTATGAACTACCCATAAAGCCCTCACCAAACTTACCCAATAAATACGCCGTGTATCTTTATCCCTCAATTTGCCTTTTTGAAGGTACTGATGTGAGTGTAGGCCGGGGAACTGATTATCCGTTCCAAATTATTGGCCATCCCGATTATTTATTGGGCAGTTACATTTTTACACCGCGCTCTATTCCCGGAACGGCAACCAACCCAAAGCATGAGGGCGTTTACTGCAATGGCCAAAATTTGATTGGCTATGCACAAGAAATGAAAAATAATCCGGCACAATTAAACCTCACCTGGCTTATTGGATTTTATGATGCTTTGAAAGATAAAACAACATTTTTTACCAGCTATTTTGAAAAATTGGCCGGAACAGCAACTTTGCGAAAACAAATAGAGGCAGGAATGAGTGAAGTGCAAATCCGCGAAAGCTGGCAGCCAAAGCTGGATGAATTTAAAACGATCAGGAAAAAATATTTGCTTTATCCTGATTTTGAATAATTATAAAATCAAATGACTATCAATGACACGCAGCAAATGACTTTTTTTAATAACGCCGAAGGCAAATGACCTTTTTAATGACGCGCAGCAAATGACTTTTTTTAATAACGCCAAAGGCAAATGACCTTTTTAATGACGCGCAGCAAATGACTTTTTTTAATAACGCCAAAGGCAAATGACCTTTTTAATGACGCGCAGCAAATGACTTTCTTTAACCACAATAGTTCACATAAGTACACATGAGAAATCAATGACCTTCAATGACCATCAATGACCACCAATGACAGCGAAGCTTTCCAAATACACTCCCGAGCTAATCCTCTTTTTATACCTGCTGACCTTCTTGGTTGTCAAAAACCCTTCCGATCCTTTCGATCGGGTTTTGATTAGCGATGGAAAAGGGTATTATGCCTACCTCACTGCAATTTTTATTTACGATGACCTCGATTATAATTTCATCGAAGATTATGAGGCCAAATATTATGGCCATGATAAAATAAAAGATTTTCGCTATAATTTTGATGGAGAAATTGTAAATACTTATTTCCCGGGTGTTGCATTTCTAATGCTTCCCTTTTTTCTGATCGCACATTTTTTATCCTTGATTCTCGGGTTTTCTGCCGATGGTTACTCCCTTATTTATCAATATTCTATTGGACTGGGCGCTTTGTTTTATTTGTGGATAGGATTGCGGTTTTTACAAAAATTATTACAGACTTTCCCTTTCAGCATCAATCAAATCTCATTCATTTTAATCCTTATCGCCCTTTGCACCAATATAAATTATTACGTTTTGAAAGAGGGCGCCATGAGCCACGTTTATAGTTTCGCTGCTATTTCCGGGTTTCTTATAATGGTGAGAAAAGCATCGATAAATTTCAGGAATTTAAGTATTATTTCAGCGGCTTTTCTATTTGGATTGATTGTAATTATCAGACCTACCAATGCCCTTTTGATTTTGCTCGTTCCATTTATTACCGGATCAAAGGATTCATTCTTCAATCTTATAAAAAACACATTTACAAAACCGAAAACAATTATTCTGGTTTTGATAGCTGCGGCATTTTTTCCTTTCGCGATGATGCTTTTGTGGTATTTGCAATCGGGTCATTGGATAGTTTATTCTTATGGCGAGCATGGCTTCGATTTTACAAATCCTTATTTTTTCCAAATACTTTTCAGTTTCGATAAGGGATGGTTTATCTATACCCCAATAGCATTATTGGCAATGGGCGGATTTATCTGGCTTTTCAAGAAAAATAAAATTCAATTTTGGTGGGCATTGATTTTTATGCTTGCTTTTGTTTACGTGCAATCGAGCTGGTATTGCTGGACCTTCACCTCAAATTTCGGAAACCGGACTTTCATCGACATCTATCCACTTATTGCCATTCTTCTCGGATTTTTATTTTTGATAATAAATAAACAAAAATTCCTAAAAATTCTTTTTGGCCCAATTTTCTTAGTTTTGATCTTAATAAACAACCTCCAGTTTTACCAGCATTACAAATACATTTACCCGCCGGGAACCATCGACTTTGCTATTTATAAAGATTCATTTACACGGCTAATTCCTGCCGCCCGCGTTCATGTTCCGGATGAATTGGTAAAATCAAAGGAAACTTTTGAAAATGATTTTGAAGAAAATTATGGATGGCTAAATTATGGCTCCGTTACTGACACACTTGCTTATGCCGGAAAATATTCATCGCAACCAGGGCTGGTGAATGATTACAGTATTGGTTTGCTGGTTGATGCAAAACCATTGTTAAAATCGGAATATGTTTGGCTTAAGGTGAGTGCAGAGGTTTTTTCGAACCAAAGCCAAAGCAGGGGCCAGCTTGTGGTGCAGTTGGAAAACAAAAATCAGTTTTACTTTTATAATCCTTTTTACCTAAAGGAATACATTGTTCAAAACAAATGGACACGGATGGAATTTCGCTGTGCGCTCCCCACGCTCAAGGCGGAGGACGATCAACTTAGGGTTTTCTTTTTCAATACCAACAAAAATGATTTACTTCTTGTGGATGATTTAAAGGTAGAAGTAATTTCATTTTCCGCCGACCCGGAGGATAAATAATGCCCGGCTTCCTAACAATATTTCCCGCAGATTACGCAGATATTCGCAGAAAAAAATCAATGCAAACCAGCGTTATCTGCGAGAAACCTTACTAAAAAGACGAACTCTAATTAGAAAAAGCCACCACAGAAATTCCGTGGCGGCTTTGGTAATAGCACTTCGAGTTGTGAATGAGATTAGCGAGTAGCCATTCCGGTGAGGAATGAAGCTGAGTTATTACCCATCATATAAGTATTGTGATCCATTGCATTTGTTGGGATTTCGCCAACCAAAGGCTTCAGGGTAAAAGGATTGGGGCTGTTGTCGGGCTGAGGCTCAATGCTGATTACCGCAAGTCCGCCGGTAAGGTTTGTCGGGAAAGATAAACCCATTGGTGCATTCATTACAAAATCTTCGCCGGGAAAAGGTGGTGAGCCTGCATCGGTGGCGCTATAAGGCGCAGCATAATCGGCCATGTCGCCCATCGAAAAACGGCCCGAAGAAACCGGGACACCATTTGTTACCACCCAGCCTTCGTAAACCCAGCCTTCGGGGAGTGCCGGAAGATCAAGGCCAACTGCCGGAGCTCCGGAGCTTAAATCGAGAAACCAAACGCCGCTCAATTCATCATCCATGGTGGCGGTTGTAGGCGTTGCAAGAATGTAATTTCCCATGGCGCTCATAAAATCATTGCCCAAAGCTGCACCATGACCTACCGATAAGTTTGCCGAGCTTGAAGAAAAGTCGCCTGCCAAAACATGCACATCGCTTGGTGCCGGGTCATTATCAGTGTAGGGCTCGATAGTTAAAATAAAGGCTGTGGCTTTGTTAAGCATAGCTTCGTCTATTTCAAATGTTGATTTTGATAAGTTTCCATTATCATCAACCATAAATGTTCCAGTGGTTACGGGAGCACCATCAACCATTATCCAACCCTCATAAGCATAGTCCATTCCAAGATTTTCCAATCCGGTAAAGCTAAGTTTCAATTCTTTAGTTGTTGTGGATGGATCGGGTGTTGGAGTTTCGTCTTTTTTGCATGATGCCATTACAATCATGGCAACAAAACTGAGTAATAAAATTCTTGATAGTTTCATAGTATTCTAAATTTTAATTTGTGAGTAATAAATTATTTACACTGCAAAGGTGCTACTGAAAGTTCACGGAATTATCACGGAGAAGTAAACAAAGTATGAAAACAAAAAAAAGGCCTACCATGAGATAGACCTTAATAAAAGTTCATTTTAAAATTAGTAGTTTATGCCTGATAAACCGGCAAGCCAAATTCAAAAGTGGTACCACGGTTTACTTCGCTGAACACTTTTATGGAGGATTTATGAAGGTCTAAGATTTTTTTAACAATGGCCAGCCCGAGGCCGGTGCTGTTGGATTGATTTTTTTGCTTTTTAAAATACCTGTCGAATATGTAAGGTAAATCTTCCTGGGCAATGCCGGTTCCCGTATCTTTAATCCTAACCAAAACCTGTTTCGATTGCAGCTCAAGCTCTACGGTAATCACATCGCCACGATTACAATATTTTATGGCATTATCTATAATATTCTGGAATACACGGTCGGTCATTTGAATATCGGCATAAACCATGGGCAAACTCTTTGAGAAAATAGTGTTGATACTGATATTTTTTTCTTTGGCAATAATCCTGAATTTATCGGCAATATCCTGCACCAACTCAGCTATCTGCAAGGGTTCGGGTTCAAGTTGCTCGGGGTTTGCTTCCAGCTTTGAAAGCTCAAAAAGATCGTTTACCAGCTTACTAAGGTTGCTGGTATTTTGGGCAATTATGTTGAGGTATTTCACCTTCTGTTCTTCGGTAAGAGTCTCCTTTTTAAGCAAAATAGTTTCGGTAAAACCCTGGATGGAAGCAATGGGGCTGCGCAAATCGTGCGAAACATTGGCAATCAGTTCGCGGCGTAGTTTTTCCACACTCTTCAATTCTTCAATATTATTTTGGATTTTTTCGGCCATGCTGTTAAAAGTTTCCGACATCAACGAAAGCTCACCTTTTGAACCAACCGGAATACGTGCATTCAGGTCGCCTTCGCGGAACAACTTAACGGCTGCCACAATTCGATTGATGTTCCTGGTAATAAATGCAATCGACAACAGGCCAAGAATTGTAGTGAACAAAAACGCCAAAGCCATTGTCCTCACTCCCAGCCCTAATATGTAGCTATTTTCAAGAGCACCCATAGCGCTGGTGTATTCTTTGCTTGCCAATATTATGTAAAGATATCCTTTCATTTCCCCTTCTTCAATAATGGGTGCAGTGGTAAAAGCTTTCTGCTCACCGGGATTTCTGGGGTCGTCGCCTTTAACGTATTCTTCCGGGTTACCATTAATAAATTCCTTGATCGGGTCAAGCGAAACCTCGGTTGATTTTACTTCTTTGTAAGGCACAACATAAGTAAGAATATTACCCCGGGGATCGAGCAGGTAAACTTCGATGCTTGGATTTACTGCCATCATCGAATGCATGATGGTGTGCAAAGCCTGCTCGTTTACTTTGCCATCAATAAAAATGGGATGCACCTCTTTCAAGGCTCCTTCGGCAACATCCCTGTTAATTTTTTGTTGGGCTTCCATCTGGTATTCCTCCGAAAAGTCGATGGAAATTTTTACAAATATCACGGCAAGTACCACCATCATTAAAAGGAAGATTCCTGATATTTTCCAAAAAAGACTGTTGAATATTTTTGTTTTCATGTGGGAGATGTTATTCGTTATTCGTTATCCGTTATTCGTTATCCGTTATTCGTTATTCGTTATTCGTTATCCGTTATCCGTTATCCGTTATTCGTTATCCGTTATTCGTTATCCGTTATTCGTGAATTTTGGACTGTGAACTTTCAACTTTTAACTTTCAACTTTTAACTTTTAACTTTTAACTTTCAACTTTTAACTTTTAACTTTCAACTTTTAACTTTTAACTTTCAACTTTTAACTTTTAACTTTTAACTTTCAACTTTTAACTTTTAACTTTTAACTTTTTAAATTTCATCGTTAAACTTATAGCCCACGCCCCAGCTTGTAAGGATAAACTTTGGATTGTTGGCATCTTTCTCAATTTTGCTTCGCAGGCGGTTGATGTGCGAATTTACGGTATGTTCGTAGCCATCGTAATTGTAGCCCCAAACTTGGTTGAGCAAGTCGCTGCGGCTGAAAATCCGTCCCGGTTTTTGGGACATGAGTAAAAGCATGTCAAATTCTTTGGGTGTTAGTTCCACCTTTTCGCCACTGAGGCTTACTTTACGTTTTTGGAGATCAATCGCCAGGTTGTCGAAAGTTAAAATTTCGGAACGGCTATTTTCCTCCTCTGAGGTGTTGAACCTGGTGCGCCTGAAAATTGCTTTCACCCTGGCAATGAATTCTCTTACGCTAAAGGGCTTCGTGATGTAATCGTCGGCACCGGTTTCCAGGCCCAAAACTTTATCAATTTCTTCCGATTTTGCCGTGAGCATCAAAACAGGCGTAGAGATTTTTTCGGCCCTTATTTGCCGGCAAATTTCCAAACCATCCATCCCCGGGAGCATAATATCCAAAATTATCAGATCGAAATCTTCATTTAAAGCCCTGTTTAATCCATCAGTACCAATACTTTCGCCCAGCACCTTGCAATCCATATCTTCGAGGTGTATGGTAACAAGCTCGGCAATATGCATATCATCTTCGACCAATAGCACTTTTTTCATAACTAACATTATTTTGATTTAATAATTTATTTATGCTCAATAGTTTACAAAGTAAATACTCAATTATCACAAAATGTTCACAGAATGATAATTAAAGTGTTCTGATACTGCTAAGTGCTTGTCTCTAAAGTCAGTGTTATTCCGTTGCCCCGGCATTTATGCCGGGGAATATTTGATTTGATATTTCCTTCCCCTCCTTTTCGCTGCTACTGCCAAAGGCAGTAACAGCGAAAAGGAGGGGGTTTTTCATACCATTAATTCAATCTTTATCGACAAAAACTATTTGGTGGATTGATGTTCCCGTTTGAACTTTACCATTCAGGGTAGATCAAAACTCTTCAATCAATTTCGCAAGTATGTAATGAGAAGCATACTTTGTTAATTTTGCAATTAATCAAATTTAATTAAGAATTAAACTAAAACTGGATACTTGTGAATGTTTTGTTGCCAATAAAAAATCCCAAAAAATGGGAATACATTGCAATCTCACTTATTATGCTCGTGGCCACTTTTATGCGGTTCTATCATTTTGCGGACTGGTCGCTAAGCAACGATGAGTTGAGTGCTTTGAACAGGTTGCGTTATGATAGTTTTGGCGAAATGCTGACTAATGGCGTAAAGCTTGGCGATTTTCATCCTGCCGGAGTTCAGGCTTTCCTCTGGTTTTGGGTAAAATTGTTTGGCAATAGTGCGTGGGCAGTACGTTTTCCTTTTGTTATTTTCGGAATTTTATCTGTTTGGATGGTTTACCTTATCGGGAAAAGATGGTTTGGAATCACCACAGCTTTATTCGTGGCAGCAGGCTTTGCGTTTCTTCAATACCCCATTTTGTACAGCCAGCTCGCACGGCCTTACGCCCCGGGACTATTTTTTGCGCTGGCAACAGTTTGGTTCTGGACAAAAATTGTTTTTGATCAAAAACGGACACTTATTCATTATGCAGGCTTCGCTTTAAGTGCGGCACTGGCGGCATACACACATCATTACAGTTTCCTTTTCGTGTTAATTGTTGGCGCTTCAGGATTTTTCTTTTACAAAAATATAGAATGGAAAAAGTACATTTTTGCTGCCCTGGCAGTTGGATTACTTTACCTTCCCCATCTCAATATTTTCCTCTACCAGTTTGGCATTGGCGGCGTGGGTGGCGATGAGGGCTGGTTGGGAGTGCCTCAACCAACCTGGATTTTAGATTATTTGTGGTATGCCTTTAACGAATGTTTGATACTGATTTTATTGATATGTGGCTTTTTTATTTTTTCAATTTTCAGTTTTAAATCTAAATTTTCAAAATTCCATATCCTGGCCTTATCATGGTTTTTAATTATGTTTTTAGTGGGATATTTTTATTCTATTTGGCGCAATCCAATCCTTCAATTTTCAATCCTAATTTTTTCTTTTCCCTTTTTAATCCTTTTTCTTTTCTCATTTCTTAATCAAAAGCTAAACAAAGCAATTTTGATTTTTTTATTGGCTTTTATCTTTGTTGGGATGAGTCAAACCATATTCATTAATAAGTTTTACAAGCAACAACATTTTGGCGAGTTTAAAGGTGTAGCCGAAAATATTACAGCATGGAATAAGGAGTTGGGCAACAAAAATATTTCAAACACCATTGTAGTAAACGGACTATTTTATATCCATTATTATCTTGATAAAATTAATCCGGGAATCGAATTCCTACAATACGAAAATACCGGCGGAAAGGATTTATTGCGACTGAAACACATTCTCGATTCGGTGCAAACTCCTTATTTTACCCATGCATGGACCAAACCTGAACCCGATGAAATCGATCTTTTAATTCGAGATAAATACCCGTGTATTGTCGAAAGGATTAATTATGGAGGCCTTTCGGAAGTTACCCTTTATAGTCGGGAAATTTCTGATTCTTGCCTCCTACTTCCGGAACCGGTTTTCACTTTCGTTAGAAATTTTGATAAAGAAGATCAAAGGCCAAAATATGGCAACAACCTCGACACCATATTTTTCATTTCCAAACCAAACGCTTTCGTACTCGACAGCACAACACAGTTTTCTCCGGGCTACAAAGCCACGGCTTCAGAAATTAATGGAGGAAAATTTTCCAGGATTGAAGTTGAGTTGGCTGCCTTTTCGTTCGAAGAAATCAAAAACACCATTATCGTTTTATCGATTGAGAACAAGGGCGAGGCCTATTTTTGGCGGGGTTCGCAAGTGCAAAATTTTGTATTTCCCTGGAAATGGGGAAAAGGGTTTTTTGCATGTCAAATTCCTGAAATCAAAAACCCGGATGATTTGTTAAAAATTTATGTTTGGAATCCGGGAAAGAGCAAAGTATTTATTGATGATTTTGAAGTAAGGTTTTTTGGTGAGTGAGGGGAGGTGAGAGTTTAGAGGGGAGAGTATAGAGTTTTAAACCGGGATTAAAGACATGAGGGGGTAAAAATGGTGCTACTGCGAATTTAGTGGAAAGTAAATTATTAAAGATTTCATAGTCGTTAGTGATAAAAATTTGTCAATAGATTCCCGCCTTGCTCGCCTCGCTGCGAAGCGGGCCGCTGGCAGGTGGCCTAATCAAAAGGCGGGGCAGGTCTCAGTGCCCGAAGGGTCGGGATTCCGCACGTGCGGGACTGCACTCCTACCAATGACATGCTTTTGCAAGCATCTGGATACCAATAGATTCCTCCCGTTGGTCGGAATGACAAGGCTTTGGTGATTTTATGGGAGGGAGAAGGGGGCGCTTCGCGCCCCCTTCTCCCTCCCACTCCACCTACACGGCCACTGTCATTTCGACTGGAAAAACGCAGCGTAGCAAGTTTTGTAGGGAGAAATCTTTTCGATGCCGCACGTGCGGCAAGAAATCTATTTAAAGTGATAAGCCATTGTTTACATCCACAAAAATGGTAGTAGAACCGTAAAAAATTAAGCTTCACAAAGCCATCCTGAAATATCCGTTGTTTTTTACATCATAATAACTGAGCTTGATTTTATCACATTGAACTTTCCATTTTTTGGTATTCCAAAATGAGTTGGAAGCATCAAAAACCAAGAGATCGAAAGTAAAACGGGATTCCAGTTCCTCTATCGAAATATCAGGATTCCCCATCAACACCAATACCTCGACCCTTATCGGGATTTTAGGTTTGTAGCTTGCAATAGTTTTATCAATCAATGCAATCCTTTTTTTTCCGAAAACAAAAAAACAGGGTTCGTAAAATTGCACCAGCTCATTTGGCGGAAAGTCAGATGGAGAGTTTTGTGATGCCAGCAAAAATTTGTCGGTGTGCCGTATGCCTGAAAATACCCTGTTCGAAACAATGTTAAATTCGATCAACTGAGGATTACTGAACATCGCTGAATCAGCCAGAAAAAAGGATGTTTGTCCATTGATAAATTCGATTCCTGAATGGCCGTTCACCTGGTAAACGATTATTTCGTACTGCTGCAACTTTGCTGCTTTTACAAAAATAAAACTTCCCATGAGAATAAATAAACATATCATTGAATACACAAACTGACCGGCATGTTTGAGCAATATTGCTCTACTAAATAATATAATTAGCAGGTAAATAATTATTACCTGGAACAAGGACAAAACCAGTCCCGTAATTGTTGCCCCGGTCATCCCATTAATTAAATCGACAGCGCCATTTAATCCAAATAGCATTAAATATAAAAGATAACTGAGCTTCGTGGCCAGAAAATTTGAAACTGCCGATAAAATCAAAACCAATATTCCGGTATTCAAAATCAGCCATACCAGCGGGATAACCAGGATATTTGTAAGTAAAAAATAAACCGGGAACTGATGAAAATAAAAAATAGCAAAGGGGAAAGTGCCGATTTGCGCTGCAATGGAAACCACCGTAAGTTTCCAAAAATAATCGAGTACAGCATTTTTAAAAGATAAAAGCGCATAGATCGGCTGAAAAAGCGAAATGATAGCTATTACCGCAGCATAGGAAAGTTGAAACCCAATTTTTGTAATCATGTAGGGATCGATGGCCAGCAAAATAAAAGCAGAGGCCGCCAGTATGTTGTAGGGGTTCGACTTCTTCTTCCTCACATCGCGCAGGGCAAACAGGCTAAACATAATACCTGCCCTCATCACCGAGGGCGACAAACCTGTGATAAGCGCATAAACCCAAATACCGGTTAAAATTAAAACTACCCTTACAAGTTTCAGGGCTTTTTTACGGTCGAGCGGCTTTAAAAGCAAACTAAGAAACATAAAAATAATACCCACGTGTAAGCCCGACACGCACAATACATGCAAAGCGCCGGCCCCGGCATATTTGTTTCGCAGTTCGCGATCCATCAAATCATCGTAACCAAGCAGAATGGCCGAGGCTACCGCGAACTCATCACCGTTCAAACCGATACCCTCCAATATGTTTAGCATCTTTTGGCGTGCCAAATAGGCAAACTTGAAAAGAGGATTTGCAATCTTTTCACCATTCACTTTCCATTCATCCTTTTTAACAAAAACCTGGTGATAGATGCCACTATGAGCAAGAAACTTTTTGTAATTAAATTGGTGTGGATTTCCCGGCGGTGCCATCGGGGTAATCCTTGCCCTAACCAACAATTTATCGCCATATTCAATCGACAAAGCAGACGAATCTTTTTCGAAATACAATAACAGGTTTCCCTGTGCAGGAACAAAACTGATCGAATCGAATGTTGCAATAAGTTTTCCTGTAGTTTTATAGCTCTTATCTTTTTCTGTCAAGGGTTCAGCAATCCGAACAACAAAAATTTCGGTATTAAAACTAACATTTGAAATATTTGAAGGATCGTACTTTGGGGTACGAAAAACGGTAAGGCTATATCCAAAAAGAAATAAAAAGCAATACACCGCAATACCGCTAAACCACCGAAACCTGAATGAATTTATAAAATAAGTTGCAGCAAGTAGTATAAATAGAACCGAGGTAATAACTAATAAAAGGTTGAGGGAGTAGAACTGGGAAGGAAAATCAGAAAATACGGATAGAAGAATCCCTGCCGTAAAAGGGATGATTAACCTAAAAAATGGATATGCGTTCCAGTTGTGCATCGAACAGGTTATTTTTTCAATGATGTGTAAAAATAGAAATTTTTACCGAAAAAACCTGAATTAAAAAAATATCGGGTATAAAAAATCAGCTTTTATGCTGATGCGGGAAGGACAGAAAATCCTTAGTATCCAACAAAATGATAGAAAGAAAAAAAGATTCCGAGTTCCAAGCCCCCAAAAAAGCGGTCTCAAAGCGTGATGACAAAGGAGTAGATTTCTTGCCGCAAGTGCGGCATCGAAATGACCCCGTTCATGGGTTGATTTGGGAGGAGGGGAATCGGGCGCGAAGCGCCCGATTCCCCTCCTCCCACAACTATAGCGGAAGCGAGGTCACCTCGAAGGAGCTTGCAGCCTGCCCCGACCATTCGGGGACTGAGAGGTCTATTTAACAGTAGTTTTCAATATTTTACAAAAAGTTGTCATTAGTATGCCACACCTGTGGCAAGGAATCTGTTAAATTTACTCAGACAGTAGTGATAGAAAATAAGTTTTAAAGTACTACCCCCGGGTAAAAACCCAGTTGTTTCCTTCGCTAAGTTGATGGTTGTAATAATAACCATCATCATCAAAGAGCTTCAATTTTTCAACTTCTTCAATTCGGTTTTTTATGATGAAACGAACCATCATACCTCGGGCTTTTTTACCATAAACAGTAATAAATTTATAGGTTCCGTTTTTATAATCCTTAAAGGTGGGGGAAATAATTTCGGCTTTTAATGTTTTTGGGTTCAAGGTCTTAAAATATTCATTGGAAGCAAGGTTGATCAAATACTTTTGGCTGGCACTTTCTATCAAAGCATTGATGTGCCCGGTTAGTTTGGAGCCCCAAAACTGGTATAAATCTTCTTTACCTTTTACTTTAAGTTTCGTCCCCATTTCCAAACGGTAGGGCTGCATGAGGTCGAGCGGCCTGAGCGCACCATAAAGGCCGGACAAAATGCGCAAATGATCCTGCGAGTAAACCAGATCAGATTCACTTAATGTTTCGGCCTTCAGCCCATTATAAACTTCGCCCTTAAAAACCAAAATAGCCTGTTTTGCATTTTCCGGACCAAATGGAAGATTCCAATCCATAAATCTTGAAGCGTTGATCTGCGCAAGATTTGAATTAATGCCCATAAGTTTTTGCAATCGCGGGGGTGAGTATTTTCTTAAAACTTCGATAAGCCCGGCTGCTTCACTGGTGAAATCGGGTTGTGAAAAAATTTCTGTTTGGGGATGAATATCAAAATTCAGGGTTTTCGCGGGAGAAATTACAACTATCATTTTTACTGAATGTCTTTTTTAAAAATGTATTACCAGCCTGAGTGATTATCGAAAAAACTGTTTCTGTTTATCCCGTAAGGATTTTGAAAAGACGATGAGCCTAAACCTGAGGGATAAAATGGGTTGTAAAGATTATTGCCTTTGCTGTAGCTAAACTCAGCACCAATTTGCATATTCTCATTTATTTTGTATTGAAATCCGATGGCTGCCCCGCCCCCATCAAGGTCGAGTGCGCGAGGATTAACCTGGGGCTCGCCAAAGGTTGAAATCTCCTTATACACTTTTGCACTTACCATTAATCGCGGATTAACCAAATATTGACCTTCAGCATAAACCAGCGTACGCGTGATGTTGCTGTTGAATTTTTGGGTGTATTCAGGATAATAGGGATTGTAGGGGTTGTAATAATTGAGGTAATTGCTGTTTTGAATTACAGTTCCGAAATTTACCCTAAACTTTGGCGAAACTTTATAGCTGATATGCGGAGCGGCATAAACGCCAAAAGTCCCTCCATTAGCGCTGCCTATGCCAAAACTCGTCCCCACCTCCATCCTTACAGATATTTTTTTTTCGGGATTATAAGGAAGCAATCCCGGTTTATCAGGAAATGAAGATTCAGAAATTGTATCCTGAACGGATAAGGGTTCCGGAAGCGTATCGGCAGGATTTATAGTTTGCGCCGGCAACATGAACGAATACAGCAGGAGCATAGTAAATAAATGCAGGATTTTCATATTTAAGTTTTCGATATTAGCTGGTTTTTGAAGTTCGCAACATAACAAATATTATTCCCAAATATCATCGTATTGTAAAGTTATTATGCAATTTTCGTTCAGCGTGAATTGATTACTGCCTGATGGTTGATATTCCCCATCGGTGAGCTCAAATGTTTCCACGGTTTTATCTTCGGGATTCGCGATCAGGTAATGTTTCACACCCTGTGCTTCGTAGATTTCTTTTTTCACAATCCGGTCGTTGTATGCCGTGGACTTCGACAGGATTTCGACAATTAGCGTGGGAGTGGTACGAATAAAATCTTTCACCTTTCCACCGCAAACCACCACTATATCAGGCCGAACAATAGTTTCATTATTTACAATCCAATCAAGCTCGTAATACAAATAGCATCGCTTAAAGCAACTGACATTATCAAGTTGATTCCCGATTCGCTTCGATAATTGAGAGGCTACAAACTGATGTTTTCCCATAGCCGAAGGGCTCATGGCAAAGGGAATTCCATCGATGAGTTCCCAATCGCCTTTCCAGTTTTTGTAATCCTCATAATTATACTGCGGAATATGTTTTACTTTTTCCATAGCTTGAATTCTTTTTCCAAAGATAATAAGAAATAAACTTACAGTTTATTATGCTAACGGCAGTTAAGAATTTTTAAAATGGGGAAACAAAATATTCTCATCATAAAATAATACCTAAAATCCGTTCAATCCGATGATGATAAAGAATCCGCCTGCGGATTCATGGTAATACTGAATTCCCTAATGAAAAAGAAAGGATATTCCATTGTTTAGAATATTACTTATTTTTACAAAAAATAACAAGTAAATAGTTTATGCCACAGGCTAAAAAATTCGGTGCTTTCGCGGGTGTTTTCACTCCATCTATTTTAACAATATTGGGTGTTATCATGTACCTGCGTTTGGGATGGGTAGTTGGCCAGTCGGGCTTAATAGGTGCCATCGCGATTATCCTTATTGCACACGTTATTTCGATAAGCACGGGATTAAGTATTTCATCCATAGCCACCGACAAAAAAATAAAAGTTGGCGGCATTTATTATATGCTCAGCCGAAGTTTGGGATTGCCCATGGGGGGAGCCATCGGGATTACCATTTTTGTGGGAACCTCGTTGAGCATTGCCCTTTACCTGGTTGGTTTTGCCGAAAACTTTTTAGGAATCGAAGCTATAAGCTCATTTCTTGGGCTTGGCAACTCGGCCAACGACATTCGAATAGTTGGCACTGCCGCAATATTAATATTGGTTATGCTTGCCTTTATCAGCACTTCGCTTGCCATCAAATCCCAATTTATAATTCTCGGGGCTATTGCCATATCAATAATTGCTATTGTAGCAGGGTTTATTTTGAATGTTGATACATCTCCTTCAACAATTATCATGAATCCTGCTGCCAACGGTATGCCTTTAGAAACTGTTTTTGCCATATTTTTCCCCGCTGTAACTGGTTTCACTGCCGGGGTTGCCATGTCGGGGGATTTAAAAGACCCAAAAAAATCGATTCCAACCGGGACTTTATGGGCTATTGGGGTTGGTTTATTCATCTATATTAGTTTTTCTATTGCCCTTGCTTATTTTGTTAGTCGCGATGTATTATTGAGCGATTATAATTTTTTAATGAATATTGCTTTATGGGCACCGCTTGTTATTGCCGGGGTTTGGGGTGCAACCCTGTCTTCAGCCCTGGGCGGAATATTGGGAGCCCCCAGGATTTTGCAGGCCATTGCACGCGATAAAATATTCCCCCATTTCTTTGGGAAGGGTTTTGGCCAAAACAATGAACCCAGGAATGCCCTTTTGTTAACATTCATCATAGCTGAAGCAGGAATTTTAATTGGTGAACTTGACGTGATTGCACGTGTAGTTTCCATGTTTTACATCGCGGCTTATGGATTTATAAACCTTGCTTTTACCCTCGAGAACTGGGCAAGTACCGATTTCAGGCCAAGCTTTAGAACTCCAAAATGGGTTGGGATTGTTGGTTTTGTAGCATGCTTTGCCGTAATGTTTAAACTAGATACCGTTGCTATGGTCATGGCAATACTTATCATGTTTACCATTTACTTTTTTCTTACCAAGAAAGAGCTCCAGGTTGATTTTGGCGATGTATGGCAAAGCGTATGGTCATCAATAGTTCGTTCATCGTTAAGCCGCATTGCCCGCAAAGGTCTCGAAGAGCGCAACTGGCAGCCCAACATTATCCTTTTTAGTGGTGGAACGCAGGCACGGCCACATCTTATCGAATTTGGGATGCACCTCGTGGGGCGAAAAGGCTTCTTGTCGAACTTCGATTTATCGCAAAATGGTAAGGATAGCCCGGTAATTCCTCGTTATAAACAAATCGACAACCTGGATACCGAAATGATGAACAAAGGAATTTTTACACGAAAGCATGCTTGTTCGGATATTTATGATGGCATTAAAAATATAGCCGGAACTTATGGGTTTTCGGGTATTGAACCCAATACTATAATGATGGGCTGGGGTCGGCATAGTGAAGATCCTGAAAGATTCCTCAACACGGTAAATTACCTCAAAGAGCTCGACATGAACATCCTGCTCATGGATTACGACAAAAATGTTGGTTTTGGAAAATACAAACTTATCGATATTTGGTGGCGCACCACCGAACACAATGGAAATATTGTGCTCATGTTGCTTAAATTCCTTTGGCTCTCCGATGAATGGCGAAACGCTAAAGCAAGAATCCTCATTGTAAATCCAATAAATGAGCAGCGTGAAATAATCTTTAGGAATACCAGCTCGATTCTTGAAAATATGCGTATTCAAGCTGATATTAAAATTATTAACAACCAAATTGAGCAGCGGTCATTTTATGAAATTGTACAAGTTGAGTCGGTGAATTCTGATCTGATTTTCCTTGGATTACCCGATATAAGCAAAGGCAACGAAGTTACATTTGTTGAAGAAACCAACAAACTCTGCAAGGATATTGGCACAGTAATTCTACTCAAGGCATCAACCAATTTTAAGCAGCTAAAAATTGGAATCGGGCAGGCGCTCTTAGGCCGCATCGAACAAATTGAACAGGTAAAAACAGGTGACTTTTCTCCTGCCTCATTGCCTAAAATAGACTATCCTGATAAGGAATCGCTTGAAAAGCAATTGAAATTACTTTTTGGCGATATGATGGGGATAAACAGGTATTTGAATAGCAATTATCTCCAAAAACTTTTTAGCTATCACACCAAGCTAATTACTTTAATTGAAGACACCGTCTATAAAAGTATTTCGAACATAAAAGAAAAAGTGCTGACCGAAGATTTAGATCAGCAACAAAAAGCCATCGTTAAATTTGAAAGCAACCTGCTATTCAGGTTCAGGAAAATTATTGCTGATTTTGATGAACAGATTTTAGAATTACAGCAGTCGAACCTTAACGAAAGCATCGATTACTTTTTCAATGAAATTGAAAAAGTAATTCAAAGCAGCCCAAAAAAAATCAATGTCTTACTTTCGGATCTGGATTTGGATTATTCGCGGGCAAAGGATTTTGGTGACAAATATTTTGTTTTTCGGCATAAACTCTCCAACAGCCTGCAACGCGGTACCGGGGTAACTCACAAAATTAAATATAAATCAAATTTAACCAATCACCTCACAGCTTCCATTACAAGGCTGGTTTATGAAATGCTTGAAATTTGGGGCGCTTCAACCATGCAATACAGCGTGAAGACCAGGACAATGATTTACCGTATTACAACAATATTTTTCGAACTCGAAAAAAAGGCTGTTTCCGGTATTGATGAAACTTTCCTTAACGAAAAACAACATGCAGTTGCAAGCGAAATAGAAAAACTGAAAATTAACAATCGGGAAACTAACGAAACCCTGACATCCTATTTATATTCGAACATTAACGACTTTATTCAAAAATTTTCGGATGAGCTTAATCAGCTCAATGCCAACAAGGCATTGGAAGGAAAAGCTTACGACATCAAGAGCACAAAAAAAATTATAAAGTTTGTATCCACAATACCCCCTCTGTGGAAGCAAAATCAGCGACTACTTATCAACTCCACAAAGCTTGAGCTTGGCCTACTTGCCTTTACAACAAAACTTCGTTCGATTTTATCGGATGTTGCCATCGAAACCGAGGCCACTTTTGAACGTGAAGTTATTGCACAGGAAATTGAAATACGCGAAAGGTTGGTAAATTTTCTGGTACAAATTAAAGGTGAAACACCTGTAAAATTCAATCCTGAAAATTATGTAGAACTCGAACAGCACGAAACATTCCATGCCTATTTTCATCAACTCATCGAAAAAACATTCAGGAAAATAAAACTGGCCACGAGTGTGCTCCCCGAAACCATCGAAATTATTGCCGAGGATTCGGTGAATAACTTTTATGTACGCCAGTTTAAGAACATCGACACCGTAAATATTTCGGTGGCTGAATTGATGGACTACATGTTGCAAAGTGAGTTTTTGGAGCCCCTGCAGAAATTGGTTTCTGAAATCCCCTTAAAGCTCGAAAAAATTAATTCATCGATTAATGAGGTAATACGCAACCTAACATTTGGCATTGAAAAGGAAACTGAAACAAGCAAAGAAAGCATCCCAAAAGCCGGTAGCTTAATTCCAATCGTGGAAGAACACATCAGGCTTTTTACCCGGGAAATTGATAAATCAGCCGAGATAAAAACACAAATTATTAACCTTCTCAACGAACGGCTAAACACATTCGAAGACCGACTTTCGTTCCATTCATTTATTAAAAGCGCCAGCAACCTGAAACAATATATCAGGGACATCGAGATAAGAAAGCGCTGGTATTATTTACAAACCCTCAGGCAAGGCACAAAAAAGTTTATTCAGCATCAACTCAATCAATTTTGGTATCGCCAGAGTATTGGTGTGATGTTTACCCAGCGCCTGAGAAAAGAATCAGACCCCGGGCATTTTAGTATTAATGATGCCATAAACCTTTGCGAAAAAGTTACAATAAGCCCGGAAATCAGTCGTAAACTGCCGGTTTACTATTCGCGTCTTTTTATAAGGAAGCAATATTACCTCAACGAGTTTTGGGTTGGCCGTAAACGAGAACTTGCCGAAGCAGCAAAAGGACTGCGACGCTACCTCGAAAAATTTAATGGTGGCTTATTGATTTTGGGTGATAACAATTCAGGAAAAACATTTTTCGCCCAGTATTTTATCAATAAACATTACCAGGATGCAACAATTTACAATTTAACCCCACCCTATGGCGGTTCGGCTAATGTTCAAATTTTTAAACAATCGCTCGAAAACACTTTCGAAACCAAGGGCTCCTATTACAGGATTTTTAAATCGCTCCCCGAAAAAAGTGTTTTAATTATAGATGATTTATCGCTGTGGTGGGAAAAAAGTGCAAAGGGCAGCGAGGTAATCGACCAGATAAAAGACCTCATTAGCAAATACAGCAACAAATGCCTGTTTGTAGTTACACTCCAAAAGCGCAGTTTTGAACTCATAAATCGAATGAGCAGTATCGAAAACTACTTTATTAATACCATCGAATTGCATGCTTTCAACTCCGAGGAGTTGCAACAAATTGTACTTGCCCGCCACCGGTCGGGTGGCATGAAAATAAAACTTGCCAATAGCCTTCGCGAACATTTAAGACCCTGGGATTACGCCCGGTTATTTGCCAAATATTTTACTTATTCAAAAGGAAATGTAGGCGTAGTATTAACGGCATGGCTTGCCAACATTACTGAGATAGAAAAAGACTTTATAACCATTGCAGCCCCTAAAATTCCTGATCTTACTGTACTCGAAAACCTTAAACCGGAATGGTACCTCCTGCTCTTACAGCTTATTTTGCATAAGCGGGCTAACCTGCGAAAACTCTCGCGTATCTCGCTCGAAAGTATCCAGGAAATGAATGTGAAAATTGAATCATTAAAAAGGTCGGGGCTTGTTGTTGAAATGCAGCCGGGCATATTCGAAATCAATAACTATCTTTATCCACACATTCAAAACATACTCATCCAAAAGGAAATGCTGTAATAATAATGGATCAATTTCTAAACATATCAAATAAATCAATCTATACAGTTATTCTGCTGGCCGTAAGCCTGTTTTTTATTTTCAGACTATTAAGCTGGATTTTGCCCATGCTAATGTTGCGAAAAGATAAACGCAAACATGCCTGGAGATACACCTCACTTTTCGAGTTGGGTGCCTGGATAATATTTATGATTTGGTCGGTAAATTTTTTAAGCGATAGCAGCCTGATTTATGCCATCGGGCTATTTATCATACTATTTTTCTTTACCTTATACACTGCCTGGATCGCCTTAAAAGATTTTGTGACAGGGGCATTTTTTAAAACAATTAATCACTTTAAGGTAAATGAAACCTTGAAAATTGGAGATTACACAGGCAAGATTTTAAAATTCACACCCTCGGCTATCCTGCTCGAAACCGAATCGGGGGAGTCCGTTTTTATACCATACAGCTTTTTATTCGGCAAAGTAATTATCAAATCCAACCCGGCAGAAACCATTCTTAGCCATACATTCAGAATTGAGATACCTGCCTCAGGAAATTTATCCGACATCATTAATAATATTTATAAAGACATATTAAACATGCCCTGGTCATCACTTAAAAAATCCCCCCAGGTTAAACCAATTATCGAAACCAACACCGGGCATTTACTCGAACTAACCATTTTTTCTATCGAAAAAGAGTATTTTCTTGAAATGGAAAATCTTATCAAAGAAAAGTACATTTCGGGAACAATATGATTTAATAGAAATCACAAATTACTGTTTATCAGCCTTTAACAATTTTTATCAAGAATTATCCAATCAGTTTTAAGTACTTTTGCGTTTTAATTTGTTAACTATTAACTATCGATGAGCTTCATTGATGTAAAGTTTTTAAAACTAACATTTGAAAATTGTGAATAATCAAATAATCGATACCAAAACATTAGATGGCAAAAGGCTTTATTATAGCTTTTTAGCCGGAGCACAACGCATATTCGATAACCAGGGACATTTAAATAAAATTAATGTATTCCCTGTAAGAGATGCCGATACCGGCACAAACCTGGCCTCCACCATGAGGTCGATTGTTGACACAATAATTCCCACCGATAGCTTCTCCAAAACGGCCAATGCCATTGCTGATGCTGCACTTGTTGGTGCAAGGGGGAACTCGGGAATTATTTTTGCCCAGTTTTTATATGGTTTCAGCAGCTCATTTAAAAATGAAGAGACTATTGATGTAGCAAAATTTTCGGCCGGTATTTCAAATGGTGTAGTGCAATCTTATGAAGCCATATCAAACCCGGTTGAAGGAACAATGATTACAGTGCTTAGAGAATGGGCAGAAGGCATTCAGTTACTGAAGGACAAATTTGATGATTTCAACCAATTGATAACTGAATCGTACCAAGGCGCAAAAGATTCGCTTGCAAATACTCCAAATCTTTTAGAGGTATTGGCAAAAGCCAATGTTGTTGATGCCGGGGCAAAAGGATTTGTGGTTTTCCTGGAAGGTATGATCGATTTTTTTAAGCATGGCGAATTAAAAAAAATACTTGGCGCCCGCAATGTTTTAAAAGTACAGGGATTTGATGGAACACATGAGCATGAAAATGCAAACTTTAGATACTGCACCGAAGCTATGTTGGTTTCTAACAACATTGAAAGGGAAAAATTAAGAAGTAAAATTGAGCATTTTGGTGATTCACTCGTATTAGCGGGCTCTCCCAAAAAAATGAGACTCCACATTCATACAGATACTCCTGATAAACTATTTGCCAAAATAAGCAAATTCGGCAGCATTACATTTCAAAAAGTGGATGATATGCTGATGCAAATGGATTTGGCTGAGAACCAAAAAACCAGTATTGCATTGGTTACCGACTCTACCTGCGACCTGCCTCAGGAGTATATCGAAAAACACCAAATCAATGTTATTCCGTTAAGCGTACACTTTGGCGACACCTACTACCTTGACCGGGTTACACTTAAACCCGACCGGTTTTATAAAATGCTTCCCAGGGCAAAGGAATATCCAAGTACAGCGCAACCTACTTTTAAAGATTTTAGCAATAAATTCAACTACCTCAGCACTCACTACGATTCGATTGTAGGCATTCACATTAGCGAGGCCATGAGCGGAACATGCTCAAATAGCCGTAAAGCTGCTAAAACAATTAGTAATTTTACAAAAAAACCAATCAATGTTGTCAATAGCAAAAGGCTGTCGTCGGGATTAGGTTTGATAATGATGCGTGCCACAGAAGCCGTTGAAGCTGGAGCAAAGCATGATGAATTGGTTGAAAACATTGGAATTTGGTCTGAAAAAACTGAGATTTTTGTAACCACCAAAAGCATGAAATACATGGTTAAAAGTGGCAGGGTTAATCCTGTAAAAGGCTTTTTGGGTAAACTGCTTCACGTTAGGCCGGTTATCGTTGTCAACAACCAAGGGAAAACCGATTTGGTAGGGAAACCCCGCAGTGAAAAGTCAAGCATGAAACTCACCATGAAAATGATCGAAAAAAAGATTAATAAACAAAAACTGTGGGGCTTTGCCATCTCACATTCTGATAATGAAGTTGGTGCCGAATGGTACAGCGATAGAATGTATGAGCTTACCGGTTTGAAACCACGATTTATTAATATTGCTTCCCCGGTTTTAGGAGTAAATGTTGGTCCCGGTGTAGTAGCCCTTTCATTGATGTTTGAATAGTTTCACGATACCGTTCTGCGGGAAAGTCCTTTTTTTATAGAATTTTCGGATTAATAATAAAACCCCCTGAAAGTAAATCTTCCAGGGGGTTTTTATTTTTAAAGGATGAATTTTGATACCTATCATTAATTACCGAAATCCATCATGCTTAAATTATTGGGTATTTGATAGTGTGACATAGAATAAACTAGTGTCAGTCAAAAAAGTCAATGATTTTTTGATTTAAGATTGATCCCATACGCGCGGGGATCCTCCGAAAGATTCAGATATCCTGACTTAACGTAATTGTTCTGTCGCAATTGATAAACTTTGTGATACTTTGAGTCTTCGTGTCTTTGTGGCAAATTGTTGAAATGTAGCCACTAAGGCTCAAAAACACCAAGAAACACTAAGTTCCTTAAGATGAGTTTTGCGACATATAGATTTACGATAGTATTTCTGTAACTACTTGATTTCTAAAAGATGGGTCAGGAGTTCTGAAGATTCCTATGAAAGAGATTTTAGCATGTGTTGAATATCACACATCTTAAATCGTTAATCGTACATCTCAAATCTTATATCTTTCGAAAAGTAATTGAATGACCAGCACCAATTACCCCCTTACCTCACTTTTAATTCGCTGCACATGACCACGACCAAGTGCCTTCACTTCGCAGCCCAGCTCAAAATACCTCCTGATTTTATCATCAGATAACATACCAAAAGCATCAATAACAGCTATTGGGCCGCCAGCCCATTCAACGATATCATCGGGCGAAAGGTTGTTATACTCCTGGTGGGGTACCGCAAAAATTACAGCCTCCACCCCATCGAGAGCGGCTTTCAGATTCTGGCTAATCTTCATTTCCGACAATTGCTCCTGATTTCTAAAAAATCGTTTCCAGGAGGATTGTGCTGATGGATATGAATCCTGTTTTTCCAATTCGTACCAGTGATCCACGTAAGGGTCGTGTACGCGCATTTCGGCCCCCATTTCGGTGAGTTTTCTCACCACCATTTCGCTGCCACTATAACGGGTATCGCCCACATCCTGGCGATAGCTGGCGCCACAAATCAACACTTCGGCACCCGCAATATATCTTGCCATGTTGCGCAAGGCATCGCGCACCAGTTGGGCAACATGCAGCCCGCGTGTATCATTAATGTCGATGGCTGTTGGCGTAATCTTGAAAAGTGAATCTCCATCTTCAAAACCTAAAATATGGCGATAAGCCCAATAACCAAGTCCACCATCTTTGGGAAGGCAATACCCGCCAATGCCCGGGCCCGGGAAAATCATGTTGCTGTGCGTAGGCCTCATTTTTATGGCATCGATTACCTTGATCAGGTCAACTCCGTTTCGCTCGGCAAACAAACTCCATTCGTGGAGGTAGGCAAGTATAGTTGCCCTGTACGAATTTTCAACAATCTTTGTCGTCTCTGATTCGATGGGGCGGTCCATCACGGTGAGCGGGAAATCTTTGGTATTCAATACCTCGTGCAAAAACTTCTCAACCTTTTCGCGGGCAGGCTTATCGCAACCACTGCAAACACGCCAAAAATCCCGAATACTTGATACATATTCACGTCCGGGCATAACCCGCTCAAAGCTATGTGCCAGTATGGGTATTTCTTCAATCCCTCGTTTTGTGAATGCTTTTTTAAGGATGGGCCAAGCCACAAATTCTGTGGTTCCGGGAGCAACAGTGGTTTCGATCAATGTAAGGCAATGGGCTTGAATTTTCTCGCCAATGGTTTTCATGGTGGCTTCAAGCGCTGCCATATCCGCTTCGCCGTTGCGCATGTTACCAAGATCTTTTTTCTGGTAATCGCATTGCACATCAACAACCACCACATCAGCCAGCGACAACACATCACTATTATAGGTTGCAATTAAAGTTTTGCTTTCTAAAACACACCTGCCAATCAGTTCGTCAACCTCCGGGTCTTCGGCTTTAACCGGGGATACGCCGGTATTAAGTACCGGAATTTTCCAGTAGCTCCTCACGCTTGGCCGCTGGCAGCCTATAACGAACTTGGTGTTTGTTCCGTTTTCGTCTTTTGTATCGGCTACAATAGCAGCCATCACTGCACCAACAAAACCTACACCCATTACCACAACGATTTCTTTGCCTTCGGCTTTTGCAGCATCCGAGAGCGACTTAACGCGATTAAACTCTGTGGCGTAATCGCCCTTTGAAGGGATTTCAAACTTAGTCCCATCAGGACTTACTGAATACTTAGGTTCTTTCATATCACTAAATTTTTAAATAAATAATTAACAAACCAATAGCCCCCCCGGTAGAATTATCGTAGTATAGCCCCAAGCTGATGCTTGTATGTGCCGGCAATTTTGTTCATGGTTTTATCGATGATCTTATCAGTAAGTGTTTTGTTGTCGTCCAGCAAAATATAACTCAAGGCATAAGACTTTTTACCTTTTTCAATTTTATCGCCTTCATAAACATCAAACAGGTTAACATCTTTGAGTATTTTCTTTTCGGCATTATAAGCCAGTCGTTTCAGGTCTTCAAACTCAACCGAACTATCAACCAACAGTGCCAAATCGCGCCTTACTTCCGGATATTTTGAAACCTGCTGATACGAAACCTTATGGCTTTTGAGGATTTCGAGTATCAGTTCCCAATTAAAATCGGCCCAAAAAACAGCTTGTTTAATCTCGAAAGCAGCAGTTAACTTCTGGTTCAACTTCCCGAGTTCGATTACTTTCTTGCCGTTCCAACTTATATGTAGTCCAAAGTCAAAAACATCATCCGATACATTTGAGGATTTAAACAGGCGATCATCAATTTTAAGTTTTTTAAAAATACGATATACCATAGACTTCAGGTAATAAACATCGCCGGATTTGTTGGCCTCGTACCAGCTTTCATTGTTCGCACTACCTGTGAGAAACAGTGATAAGTGCATAGTTTCGCAAAAGCGATCAGTTATATCTGCATGTACATCATCGGAATTTTGCACATAAGTTTTTCCAAATTCATAAAAACTCAAATTCAGGTTTTTCCTGTTAAGGTTATAAACTATGCTTTCGAGGCCTGAGATTAACAAGGTTTGCCTCATTACACCCAAATCGATACTTAGCGGATTAAAGATTTTAACATCTTTTTGTTGATCTATAAAATTAAATTTTTCGCTGTACGCTGCTTTGGTGAGCGAGTTATTTATAATCTCGGCAAAGCCATTGTTGCTGAGATAATTTGATACCAGCACCTGTACCTGCTCCCTGTCGGGCTTGGTAATATACGAAAGTGACGAGCGAACCTGATCGGGAAAATCGATATTATTGTAGCCATAAATCCTCAGAATTTCTTCAACAATATCTGCTTCGCGGGTAACATCAGCCTTAAATGTCGGAACTTCCACAGTGAACATCTCATCCGAATGGTTAATAATCTCCATACCCAAATAAATCAAAATATCGTGGATACGATCGTCATCGATCTTTTGCCCGATCAGCCTTTCAACGTTAGCATAATTTACTTCAACTTGCCGGGGCTCGATTGGGTTAGGATAAATATCCTGCACCTCCGATGACACCTCGCCACCCGCCAATTCCATCACCATCAGTGCTGCCCTTCGCATAACATAGAGCGTGGCATTTGGATCGGCACCACGCTCAAAGCGGAAAGACGAATCAGTATTTAGACCGTGAAATTTAGCTGTTTTCCTAATTGTTTTGGGATCGAAATATGCACTTTCTATAAAAATATTTTTCGTTCCTTCTGTAACCCCTGAATGTAAGCCGCCAAATATTCCGGCCATGCACATCCCATCGTGCTCATCACAAATCATCAGGTCGTTGCCCGAGAGTTCGCGTTCGGTTTCATCGAGGGTTACAAACTTTGTCCCTTTGGCTGGCTTGCGAATAATTATTTTACCGCCTTTAATTTTATCGGCATCAAAAAAATGGGTAGGATGACCAGTTTCGTGGAGGATATAATTACTGATATCCACCAGGTTATTGATGGGTCTCAAGCCAATAGCCAACAAGCGGTTCTTGAGCCAATCGGGCGATTCCTGCACCTTAACATTAGAAACTGTAACTCCAGAATATCGCGGACATGCTTCGGTATCTTCCACAATTACCCCGATGGGATAATTGTTGTTTTCGACCTTAAAACTGTCGGTGCAGGAAGTAATAACTTTTAAAGGATTGTTGGAATTTTGAAAGTTGAGTGCTGCCACCAAATCGCGGGCAACGCCAACATGCGACATGGCATCGTTGCGGTTAGGGGTAAGTCCGATTTCAAAAACATAGTCCTCCTCGATATTGAAATATTCGCGGGCTTCCATGCCAATTTCGGCATCTTCGGGCAATACCATAATGCCCTCGTGCGACTGCCCCAAGCCAAGTTCATCTTCGGCACAGATCATGCCTTCGGAAACTTCACCACGAATTTTAGCTTTTTTTATCTCGAAAGGCTCACCACCAGAATAAAGCGTAGTTCCCACGGTAGCTACCACAACTTTTTGATTGGCAGCAACATTTGGCGCACCACAAACGATGGGCAATACTTTTCCCCCGCCAACATCAACAGTAGTAACACTCAATTTATCGGCATCAGGGTGTTTATGGCAGGTAAGAACCAGGCCTGTAACAACGCCTTTTAAACCACCTTTTATGGTTTCAATTTTTTCCAGACCCTCAACTTCAAGTCCTGTATCCGTTAATATTTTTGAAACCTTTTCGGGATCGAGGTCAATATCGATATACTCCTTAAGCCAGTTATACGAAATCTTCATTTATTGATCAATTTTTTAATTAAGTGCGCAAATGTAATAAAATGTGTTGGGAAAAGGGGAGGAAGAAGTTAATCGTTATTGGTTAATTGTGGAGCGAAGCGACATCCTCGCCATAGGCGGGATTAATGGTTATTCGTTAATGGTTAATTGTGATTCGTTAATTGCCTGCTTCGCCTTTGCGCAAGCCAATGCTGGAGGCCCGCCTCGCTGACGAAGTGGGCAAGGCGGGTTAATCGTTGTTGGATAATTGTTACCCCGAAAGCTTTCGGGGGTTATTCGTGATTATGTTTTTCGAATGATAAACACCGCTTTGTGCCCTAAGGGTTAGTATTTAAGGTATTGGGCATTCCTTTTCCAAAATTAAAACGCTTTAAATTTTTCGCCCATATAGTGTTTCAGGTTCCATTTTTTTGTGGTGTCCAAAGCACGTTCGAGGCAGATAAATTTTTGGTCGTTGTGGGTTTTAAAATGTTCAACGGTTTCATCTCCAATTATCACATCTAAGCATATTAAAGTTTCCTTCTCTCCATCGGTGGCAAACATAATTTCGTTTTTCTTGAATTCCTCCAGTTTGCTGAGTGTGTAGTTAAGCTTGAACCCATTTTTGAGCAGAATTTCTGTAATTAATTCTTCTCTGTTAAATGCAGAAACCAATTTTGATTCGTTGTTTATAATAAATTTTCTGAGCAGTTCATCATTTTCCATCTTGCTTTTTTCGGGATCAGGAACAAACTCAACCCTTGGGAAGTTTGATTTTACCAGTTTAAAAACCTTAAAACCGAGACCTTTTGTTTTCTCCTCTTTAGTTTGAAATAGGTCTCCCGCAGATTCCGCAGAATTGTGCAGGTTCTCAATTACACGTTTGTTGCGTTCAATGGTGATATCGCTAATTTTTTTGTAGCCCGCTTTATAGGCTTCACTTTTTTCGTTTATGGTTTCGGGAAGCTGAATAAGAATGTATTTGCGGTTACCGCCGTCTTTTTGATTAAGCTCGGATACTGCCTGTCCAGTTGTTCCTGAACCAGAGAAGAAATCAAGAATAGTATCGTTGCTTTCCATAGAAAGATGAATTATTCATTCCAACAATCGAGTTGGTTTAGGTGTGTCAAAAGGCATATAATTAAACAAATTATTCACTTCTAAAGCTGCCTCTTGATTATCACCAACATCGGTTCTGAACCAAATTGTAGGTGGTGTAATACCTTGTTTTACCTCAAATAAAAATCTTTTTATTGATGGAACATTATCTCCGTTGGCTCCAAACCAAATTCTATTTTGTTCTTCTGTTCTTTTTAACAAATTTATTTCCCATCCGGGATCTCCATTTCTTTTCTTATTTTTTGCATAACAAATAATATGGTCATGCATTTCTGAGAAACACTTTGCATCATTTTGCGGGCTATACTTTTTTTGCCAAATAATATTTGCAATAAAATTCTCTTCCCCAAAAACCTCATCACACAACTTTCTTAAATGATGCACCTCATTATCATCAATGGAAATAAATATTACTCCATCCTCACGGAGCAATTGCCGGGCAATAAGCAAACGGCTGTAAATCATATTCAACCAGTTACTGTGGAAACGCCCGTCTGTTTCAACATTGGTATCAATTTTATATCCGTCCTCGATGTATTCCGCATCTTCCCAATATTCTTATTTGTCCTGGTTAAATTTATCGGAATACACAAAATCATTTCCTGTATTGTACGGTGGGTCGATGTAGATGCACTTTACTTTTTCGCGGTAACTATTGCTCAACAATTTAAGTACACTCAGGTTTTCGCCTTCAATAATCAGGTTTTCGCTTTCCGTGGGGTTTACGCTCCGTTCTTCATCATAAATAAGCGTAGCATCGGTAGGCGTAAAAGCTTCGCGTTTTGCTTTGCTTTTACCAAACCAACGGAATTCGTATCGTTCGGTTTCGCTTATACTGGCGTAGTCCATTAGTTTAGCAATTTCACGGATATTTACTTTTCCTTCGTTTGCAAATAAATC
>Ga0208900_1000293_pt1 | contig 32357 bp, 28 predicted proteins | sample AntAceMetag02UKK_FD_184763 | JGI IMG/M metagenome (GOLD analysis project Ga0208900, IMG submission 184763) | Saline lake microbial communities from Ace Lake, Antarctica - Antarctic Ace Lake Metagenome 02UKK (SPAdes) (version 2) | ecosystem: Environmental > Aquatic > Non-marine Saline and... | reverse complement strand
CTTCCTTTGTGGGCATGGGCCTGCGAAATTTTAAACGCAGGTTCAAAAATGCCACAGGGGATTCCCCCTTGGTCTATGTGCAGAAACTTAGGATGGAGTCGGCAAAAACCATGCTTGAAAAAAATCAACCGGAATCGAAGATATTGCCCGCCTGGTGGGATATGATGATATCGGTTTTTTCAGGAAAGTGTTTGCCCGATATGTCGGCATAAGCCCCCGTTTATATCGGCAAAAATTTAATCGGCACTGCACTTTTTCATCCGATATTGAAGCGTAGATCGGGGAACGTCTAAGAGACGGGCTGCCCCGTTTATCCTGCCTTTTTAACCACGCCACATGATTTTCGTACCACTAACTCTGTGTTTGCCATTATTTTTTCTACGATATCTTTTTTCTGCATAATGTTGGAAAATAAAAGGTTTGCAGCTTTTTTTCCTAGATTATAACTGGGTACGCGGACAGTGGTGAGGGGCGGCGAGCAATAGGTGGCCAGCTCCAGGTCGTCAAATCCTATAATGGAAATATCCTCCGGTATTCTGAGGTGGTGTTTCCTGACACTGGCCATCACTCCCATGGCGATGGTATCGCTGGTGGTCATGATGGCGGTGGGTTTGTTTTTTAAAGCCAGGAGCTGATCGCAAGCTTCCATACCACTTTCCATGGATATTTTTTTATCTCTGAAAAGTTTAGGGCTGTGTCGGATACCCCTCTCAAGGAGGGCATCGTTAAACCCCTTGTACCGCTTTTGAACCCGGTCCAATCTGTTGAAATATCCGGAAACAAAACCGATGCGTTCATGCCCCAGATCAAGAAGATATTTTGCTGCGGTATATGCACCATTATACCCATCCATGGCCACATAGCTGATTTTTTTATGCTCGGGCATATCCCAGACAACGACCAGGGGCACATTCAGTTTCGAGATACGCTCAAGGTATTTTTCTTCCATGGAGCTTAGGCCAACCAGAATAATGCCAGCTACCCTTCGCTGCATGAGGGTTGTCATGTGATTCAATTCATTTTCAGAATCATAATAGGAGTTGGAGCTGATGATGGAATAGTTGTGCTTTCCAGCTACATCATGGATGGCATTGGCGACCTGGCTTATGATGGAACTGCTGTTGGTGGGTACGATCATGCCGATTACTGATGATTTTGAGCTGGCCAGCTCTCCTGCTACAGCATCATAAATATAATTATGCTGTTTCATTGCCTTGAGCACCTTGCTTCTTGTCTTTGCATTGACTTTTTCCGGACTGTGGATGACCCTTGATACCGTGGGACGAGAAACATTGGTTATTTTGGCAATATCCTGCATGCTTAGTTTTGACACCGTTTTTTTCTCCTAATCTTTTTAATGCAAACCAATTTGATTTAAGCAAAACATGTACGCGAGGTCATTACAAAATAATATATCCTGCCAAGACTTTTTATAATATTAATGAACTCACTCGCATTTGGCAATAGGGAACCCGCATTAATTTGTTCTCCTTGGCTTTTGAATATCCTATGAACGCTGTTATGCCAGCTCAATAGGGGTCGCAAAGACTTTTTGCAGATAAGAGAATGCCGCCTGGTATTGCCCCTTAGGTCCAGGGTTTTATAAAAAAAAAAAATTTCTTGACACCTTGGGATGCGTTTGATAAAGCAGTATTAAGTGTACGCGCGCACATTAACTTAATTGCTGGAGGATAAGACTGACTGCCAATCCACGCACAGCAGATGATATGTCTGAACATATTGATTACGATTGTCCGTAGCCGACAAAATCGTTACTGACCGTTTGATCAGAATATTTTCGACGCCAGCTTGCACCGGTCAGGGCAGTGAAGTCTGAAATATTAAAAGAAAACAGATGGGTGTTTTTTTTAAAACACCTTCTGGTTGAAACAAGGGTTTAATCAAAAAATAAAATATATGAGGGTTCGCGTTATGGGAAAAGAGAAAAATGGTAGTTATTCAACCGGTGAACGTGTGACATTAATCGTTTTTGCCATTTCGGTGGCCCTTTATCTACTAAATATTTTGCTGGGAAAGGCTTCAATTCATTGGGGCTGGGATGTTTTTTATCTTGGAAGTATTAGTGAGTTTTTACTGCTCTTGTTTGCCTCGATTGCTTTTGTTGTAGCAGCGTTGCACCGGGAATCAAATATTGAGCAAAACGATAAATAATCACCTTTACACGGAGGAAAACCATGTCTGAAGAAATTCGTAACGGAAATGAGAGCAAAAGCGTTAGCAAAATTGATCGTCGACGCTTCATGGAACTGACCACAAAATTTGGGTTCACAGCGGCTGCTATTGCCATGACAACAGGGATTGTGGGCGGACGCGAGGCCCATGCAGCCAAGGTCAGCAATGAGGAAAAAATGCGAAAAAAGGCAGCCAAACACATCATGAATGTTGCTACCGGCTATATCCTTGGTGCCTCCAGAACCTATCCCATTATGCAACTGGACTATAAAGAAAATGTCCAGAACTTCACCAACGGAAAGGTATATGTAAAACTGGCGCCTGCAGGCCAGCTTGGTGCCGGAAGCTCCCTGGTTCAGAAGGTTCAGACCGGCACCATCCAGGCGGCCCAGCATTCCATTTCCAATTTTGCACCCTTTGCGCCGGCGGCTGATCTGATCAATATTCCCTATTGGTGTGGAGAAAACCAAAAATTTGTAAACCTTGTGACATCCCAGGCCTGGAAGGATGAACTCAATCCCAAAATTGAGGCCAGGGGATTTAAGGCCCTCTTTTATGTGAACATTGACCCCAGGGTTGTGGCCCTTCGCAAGGGCATTAAAGGACCGATTAAAACCCCGGATCAGATGGAAGGGATAAAATTTCGTGTGCCCGGATCTAAAATCCTCCAGCAGTTCTACAGACTTCTGGGTGCAAACCCGACCCCCATCGCATGGGGTGAGACCGCCTCTGCGATCAAGCAGGGGGTTGCCGATGCCCTTGATCCTTCCGTTGAAGCATTGCTGATATTCGGATTCAAGGATGTGCTTTCCAGTGTGACGTTCAATGGCGCAGTTCCGGATTCCCAGGTGTATTCTTGCAACCTTGAATGGTTTAAGAGCATGCCCAAGGATGTCCAGGACGGTATTGATTATGCCAGCGAAGTCACCATGAGACAGAACCATGCCAAAGTACCGGCTGCCCGTGCTTATGCCATGGCTGAACTTGCCAAGGTGGGTGTTGAATTTTATGTGCCCACGGCCAGCGAAAAAGAGGCCTGGATCAAGGCCTCAGGTTCTCAGCTTCCTGCCTGGGACGGTATTAAAAAGGAACTCATCGGGTCTTTGTCCAAATTTGACAAGCTTTTTGAGGCTGCCAATACACAGGGCAGTTATTATATCGATGACGTAAAAGCCTAATCAAATCGAAGCAGATTGACTGTGCCCGGCCAAAACCACCCGATTTATAGTAAAACAACCGGGATGTCGGCCAGGCACAGTCAACCCGATAAAAGGAAAATTGATATATAGAGCAGAATCGGAATGGGTGACAGAGTGGATAATTGTTTTTTAGGAGGAAGTTGATGGGTATTAAAGCGTTTTTTAAAGAAATGGACCGAAATGGTGAACGGTATTTGACCCTGCCGTTATACACCATGGTTGTCATAACGGTTTTCATGGAGGTGTTTCGAAGGTTTTTTCTCTCCTATTCCTCCATCTGGTCAGAAGAGATTGCCCGTTATGCATTTATTTACATCACCTGGATCGGTGCTGCTGCTGCCGTCAAGGAACGGGCTCATATCCGGATTGATGTTCTCCAGCCCCTGCTGTCCAACAAGTGGAAGATAATCGTACATATGTTTGGCGATATCATCACCTTGATACTTGCTTTTATAGCCCTTTACTGGTCCATGGAACCGGTGTTGAATTCCATTCATTTCGGATCGGTTACCCATGGGTTGAGGATCAGCCAGGCCTGGTTTCTTGCGGCCGTACCACTGGGATTTACCATGATCATATGGCGGTTGTTCCAGTCCATTCAGCGCGATTTCAGTGATCTGAAAGCCGGTCGGCCCATGTTTGAAGGCAATAAATTGTTTGATTAAGGAAAAAAGGACCTGATATGTATAACCATCTTATGACTACAACCGAGCTATCTCTTGGTTGGGATTTTTACGGACCGCTATTGGGAATGGTCCTATTCATTCTCCTGGGCGTAAGGATCTGGGCTGTTGTGGGCCTAGGTTCGGTCATCATGCTGATGACCACAGACGTTTTACCCGCGACGCTTTTGGGAGAGGCCCTTTTTGACGGTGTTGACTCCTTTGCCCTGATCGCAGTTCCTTTGTTTATTTTAACCGGCGATGTGCTTGTCAGAAGCGGGTTGTCCAACAAATTGCTGGACGTGGCCGAGGCAACCATGGGATGGCAGCGGGGTGGCCTTGGCACCTCAACGGTCCTTGGTTGCGGGTTTTTTGCCTGTATTTCAGGATCCGATGCCGCCGATGCCGCCGCCATTGGCCGGATTACCATTGATCGTCTGGTGGACAAAGGGTATCCCAAGGCCTATGCCTGCGCTCTGGTGGCTGCGGGCTCGTGTACCGGAATATTGATTCCGCCCTCCATCTCATATATCATTATCGGCCTGGTCCTGGGCATCTCGGCTTCCACCTTGTTTCTAGCAGCTGCGATTCCAGGAGTGCTGGTATTAATGTCCGTAATGGTCACAAATTACCTGGTCAACAGGGTAAAGGGATACGAAGACACCAGGGGAACTTTTGATGTAAGGTACTGGCTTAAAACTGTCTGGAGCGGACGGTATGCCCTTTTGATTCCGTTTATCATACTGGGCGGGATATATTCAGGTATGTTCACCCCGACCGAATCCGCATCCGTGGCGGTCATTGTAACCTTGATCATCGGGTTTTATCAAAAAACGATCCGGCTTTCCGATATTCCTAAAATGCTGGAAACTTCTGCCAAGGTCAGTGGTGTCATCGTCCCCATCATTGCCATGTCCCTGCCCTTTGCCCAGACACTGGCAGCCCTTGAAGTTCCCCAGTATTTTGTTTATGCCATGACCTCCATGACCGAGAACAGATACCTCATCATGCTCAGCATGGTTGCCATCCTGGTTATTGCGGGATGTGTCATGGAAACCACTCCGAATATTGTTATATTGGCACCGATTTTAATGCCCCTGGCCCTGGAAATCGGCATGAATGATATTCATTTTTGTATTTTCATGGTCAGCGCCCTGGGTATTGGATTTATCACCCCACCATTGGGATTGAATCTGTTCGTGGTCTCCGGTGTTTCAGGAGAACCGGTTATGGCCATTTCCCGATACGCCATTTATTTTGTTTTCAGTATGCTGGCAGTGGTTCTCTTGATCATGTCGGTGCCGGCCATTACGCTGTGGTTGTTGTAAATATTTTTAACTTTATTTAACTGCATCTGAAGAATTTGCCCTTGGCCGATACCCATTGCACCTGCAACAGGTATCGGCCAAGGGTTTTTTTACTGAGGCAGGGGTCTTTTTTTCTTCTAATTTTTTAATGCAAACCAATTCTATTTAAGCAAAATATGTACGCGAGGTCATTACAAAATAACATATCCTCTCCAAGTCTTTTTACAATATTAATGAACTCATCTGCATTTGGTAATAGAGAACGCGTATTAATTTGTTCTCCTTGGCTTTTGAATTCCCTATAAACGCAGTTATACCAGCATAATAGGGTGCAAATGTTTTTTGCAGATAAGGGAATGTCGTTTGGTATTGCCCCCTGGGTCCAGGATTTTATAAAAAAAATTTTTTTAATTTCTTGACACCTTGAGATGCATTTGATAAAGCAGTATTAGATGTACGCGCGTACATTAACTTAATTGCTGGATGATAAGAGTGTTGACCGGCTGTTTTTTTCAAGTTTAGAAGCCAGGGTCAGTTGAAAGCATCCTCTTCCCAGGAAAATCCCCAGAGAATTTTTCAGGAGGTCTCCGGAACAATTAAAATATTACCCCTAATTTAAAGAGGAAAAAAAATGGCAACATATCTTAAGAGAGCTGCAAAGACCCCTAAGACGGCAGAAGGTGAAACCAGAAAAATCGTTGTAAACATGTTGGACGACATCCGTGAGAATGGAGAAGAGGCCGTAAGGAAATATGCCAAAAATCTGGACGGTTGGGAAAAAGAGTTTGTTGTGACCAAAGAGGAGATTAAAAAAGCGACGGACTCTCTGTCCCAGCAGGTTAAGGATGACATTAAATTTGCCAAGGATCAGGTTTTCAATTTTGCCATAGCCCAGAAAAACAGCCTCCAGGAATTCAAAACAGAACTCCATCCGGGCGTTATTGCAGGACAACGTCTAGTCCCCGTCAATACAGCGGGTTGCTATGTCCCGGGTGGTCGGTTTTCCCACGTTGCATCTGCGCTTATGAGTATCGCTACGGCCAAGGCTGCAGGGGTTCCAAATATCGTTGCCGTATCCCCTCCTTATAACGGTGAAGGTATTTATCCCACCATTATTTATGCCATGGATATATGTGGTGCAGATACAATCTTGACCCTCGGCGGTGTTCAGGGAATTGCTGCCATGGCCTTTGGTCTTTTCTCAGGGAATCCTGCCGATATCCTGGTTGGCCCGGGCAATCGTTTTGTTGCCGAGGCCAAAAGAATCCTTTTTGGTGAAATCGGAATTGATGTCTTTGCAGGACCTTCTGAAATTATGGTTATTGCCGACGAGACAGCTGATGCTGAAATCGTTGCCGTTGACCTTGTCAGCCAGGCAGAGCATGGTCTTGACTCTCCCGCCATTTTGGTCACCACGTCTAAAACCCTGGGCGAAAAAGTTATTGCAAGAATGCCCTCTCTCATTGAAGAGCTTGCCGATCCCGAAGCATGTCGGATTTCATGGGAAGAGTATGGAGAGGTTATTCTGGTCGAAGATCGGGAAGAAGCGGTTGTTGAAAGTGATAAATTTGCTCCCGAGCACTTGGAAATTCAGGCGGAAGACCTGGATTGGTGGTTGGAAAAACTCACCAATTACGGGTCCTTATTTTTGGGAGAGGGTGCAACTGTCAGTTATGGTGACAAGTGCTCCGGTCCAAACCATATTCTGCCCACAAAAGGTGCGGGCAGATACAGCGGTGGCCTGAGTGTTCATAAATTTATAAAAGTTCTTACCTATCAAAGCCTCACAAAGGAAGCCAACCATCAGGTTGGTCAGGTAGGTGCCCGCATCTCCCGTCTGGAAGGCATGGAAGGCCATGCGTTGGCCTGCGATGTGCGGTTGGCAAAATACTTTCCCAACGAGAAATTTGATTTGGGCACCATTAGAAAATAATAGGGGCCTATTGTTATATTTGAAAAAAAATTAACAACAGGATGGTGGGTGACATTTTTCAACGGAGCGTGAAGTTATGAAGATTATTGATACATTGTTTGATATAAGTGGGCATGTTGCCTTGGTTACCGGAGGAAGTTCCGGAATCGGTAGAGCCATTGCGTTCTGCCTTGCCGAAGCCGGAGCTTCCGTAGTGCATGTTGCACTGCCCGGGGAAGAAAATGCATTAAAACAAGCAGTCCTGGATGTTGAAAACATAGGAGGGAAAGCCGCTTTTCTGACTTGTGATGTTTCCGATATGGATGCACTGACCCGGACAGTCGAAAAATCGGCGTCTTTTTTTGGTGCCCCGGATATCCTGGTTAATGCAGCCGGTATCAACCTGCGTCAGTCCTGGGAAGAGGTCAGTACCCAAAGCTGGGACAAGCAGATTAATATTAATTTGAAAGCTCCCTTTTTTCTGGCCCGGCTCCTTATCCCGGGTATGCAGGAAAAAGGATGGGGGAAAATCATCAATATTGCATCGCTTCAGTCTGAACGTGCATTTCCCAACAGTGTTCCCTATGGCGCATCCAAAGGCGGGGTGATGCAGTTGACGCGGGCTATGGCCGAAGCCTGGTCCAAGGATGAAAGCGGTATTACCTGTAATGCCATCGGTCCCGGGTTTTTTAAAACAGGCCTGACCCAGGGGTTGTATAACCAGGGGGAGGTCATTGATGCCCTGGCCCGCCAGACCATCATCGGTCGAAACGGAGAGCTGGACGACCTAAAGGGTGTTGCTATCTTTCTGGCTTCACCTGCCTCAGATTATATTACCGGGCAAACTGTTTACCTGGATGGCGGCTGGACAGCAAAATAGAACCCAATCGTTTTTATGTGTGGGGCCCCCTGGTTTTGTCGGGGGGGCCTTTCCATATTTAACAATCGGGCAAATATAGAAAAACCGTCAGTTTTTCCAAAAATCATCTATTTTGAAAGAGGACAATTCCTATGAAAGCACTTGTATACACAGATACCAATGAGATTGTATATCGGGACGAGCCTGATCCGGTTCTCGATTCCGACGACGTTTTACTAAAAGTTGAAGCCACCGGCATATGCGGTTCTGATATGCATGCTTACCATGGTCACGATCCCCGGCGGGTTCCCCCGCTGATCCTGGGTCATGAAGTGGCAGGCACCATTGTGTCGGGGCCCCAAAAAGGCATCCGGGCTGTGATCAACCCCTTGATTACCTGCGGTGCCTGCCATTATTGCGACACAGGGTTTTCCAATCTGTGTGATCAAAGGGAGCTGATTGGCATGCGGCTGGCCGGTGCCTATGCCGAGTATGTCAAGATCCCCGCTAAAAATCTTGTGGTGCTTCCTGAAACACTTGGCTTTGTCAAAGCAAGTCTTGCGGAGCCTGCGGCCACAGCCCTTCATGCTTTAAATTTGGCCAGACTTAAATCTTTTCGTCCCCTTGCCGAGCTAAAGGTGATGGTTGTGGGCGGCGGCGCCATCGGCATGCTTGTGGCCCTTCTGTTGAAAGGATATGGATGTTTTGACGTTCTTTTGGCTGAAACCAATGATCTCAGGGGAAAATCCGCAGCTGAGCACACCGGGTGCCAGGTGTTTAATCCCATAAAAGAGTCCGCCGGTAAGGCGGATAGTTTCGACCTGGTCATTGATTGTGTCGGCGGCGGTAAAACCCGTGAACTGGCCATGTCAGCGGTAAAAACAGGCGGAACACTGGTTCACATCGGGTTGATGGATTCACAGGACGGACTGGATATTCGGAAACTAACCCTTTTTGAAGTCACATTGATCGGCGTTTACTGTTATACTGCCGCAGATGTGAGGGCTGCCGTTAAAGCCATTGACACCGGTTTGCTGGGAGATCTGAGCTGGGTTGAAACCCGACCTCTTTCCCAGGGCGGCCAGGCATTCTCAGACCTTGACAAAGGATTAAGTGCTGCGGCAAAAATTGTTCTTGTGCCGGAGTCGTAAACACGAAAAACCACCAGCCAGGCTGTTGAGCAGGCACAACAAGCCTCTGGCAAGGTCCATCTCCTTTCGAATGTTAAGAAAAAGACAATGACCCTCAATGAGGTCATGGGTCAGCTTAAGGCAGCGACAAATAAATTTCAGATTTAATTAACCGCAATAATTAGAATTGCTGGGCGAATTTAGCGTCTATTGACAAAGAGCGTTTTTTCGTCCTATGGTCAATGGGTAATTTATTTAAACCATTAAAGACACTTTTTTTAAACATTTGAGGAGGGAATAGGGATGATGCGGATCAAGCAAGTCACTTTGATTTTTGCGGCACTGGCATTTTTTTTGGGTGTGGTTTCCACTACAACGGTTCAGGCAGGAGAAGATCGCAGTTACCTTATGGCCACCGCTTCCACCGGCGGCACCTATTATCCGGTGGGTGTTGCCCTGTCGACACTGGTCAAGGTCAAGCTGCAGCCCAAGCAGAAGATCGGTCTGTCGGCCATCAGCTCGGCGGGTTCAGGGGAAAATGTGAAATTGCTGAGGGAAAATGAAGTTCAGTTTGCCATTCTTCAGGGGCTTTACGGGGCCTATGCCTGGAAGGGTACCGGTCCCATAAAAAATGAAGGTCCCCAGAAAAATCTAAGGTCGGTGACCATGCTCTGGCAGAATGTGGAGCACTTTACCGTGAACAAAAAATTTGCCAAAACCGGTACGGTTTCAGACCTGTTGGGGATGAAGGGGGAGACCCTGTCCCTGGGCAAAAAAAATTCCGGGACCCTGGGGTCCAACATGGTATTGCTGACCAATCTGGGTGCCGATGTTGAACATGACTACAAGCTGATCCATGTGGGGTATGGCCCCTCTGCTGACGCCCTGCAAAATCACCAGGCAGCCGGTATGAGCACGCCGGCAGGCTCCCCTGTCTCAGCCGTCACCAAGGCCATGGCAAACATGGGCAACGATATCATTGTACTGGACTTCACCGACGCCCAGATGAAACAGGCCGATGGCGGAATGAAATTGTGGACCCGCTTTGTGATTCCGGCTGGTACGTATCCGAGCCAGGAAAAGGATATCAACACCATTGCCCAGCCGAACTTTTTGGCCGTGCGTGCCGATGTGGATGAGGATGCGGTCTATCAGATCACCAAAACCACCTATGAGAATCTGTCCTTTCTCAATGCCATCCATGCCGCCACCAAGGCCATGGCAATCGAAAAGGCAATTTCCGGACTGCCCCTGCCCCTGCACCCCGGTGCCGCCAGGTATTATAAAGAGGTTGGCATCAAGATACCTGCCCACCTGATTGTACAATAACAAAACGATTGCCTTCTGCCGCCCTTTCGGGGGCGGCTGCTAAACCACTGTATAATGGAGTTCGTTGAAATGCCGACAACTGAAACAGAAACTCAATTGTCATCCTCCCGACTGCTGCTCTTTTTGGGTGTGGCTGTCTCTTTGATGCATCTGTGGTTCAATGTGGGCATAGTCTTGTCTTCCCTTTGGCAGAATTCCCTGCATTTCGCGGGATTTGCCTTGATGGCTTCCCTAGTCTATCCCCTACGCAAGAATCCAACCCTGGCCTGGAAGGGGTTGGATATTTTGCTGGGAGTGCTGGCTGCGGGATCCGCCATCTATCTCATTGCCATGGAAGACGCCGTTTATGCCCGGGGGGTGCGGATGGCTCCTGCCGAGTGGATCGCAGGCATCATATTGATCCTGTGTGCCCTTGAATTTACCCGGCGGGTGGCTGGCTGGTTTATTCCGGTGCTTATCCTTGTTGCCTTAAGTTACGTTGGCTGGTGGGGGGGAGAAATTTCTGGGGTGTTTAAATTTGCCGGCTTGAGACCGGAAACAATTTTATTTCGCAGTATCTACGGAGATGATGCCCTGTTTGGCACCATTGCCGGTATCTCGTCGAGCTATGTGTTTATGTTCATCCTGTTCGGTGCTTTTTTGCTGCGGTCCGGGGCCGGTGATTTTGTTATTGATTTGGCCCGTGCCGTTGCCGGAAAAATGGTGGGTGGCCCCGGCCTGGTTGCGGTAATGGCTTCCGGGCTAATGGGGACAATTTCGGGCTCAGCCGTTGCCAACACTGCTTCCACCGGCGTTGTCACCATTCCCTTGATGAAACGGGCCGGTTTCCCCGCCAAGTTTTCAGCCGGGGTTGAAGCCGCCGCTTCCACAGGGGGGCAGCTCATGCCGCCGATCATGGGGGCAGGGGCCTTTGTTATGGCCACCTACACCCAGATTTCCTACAACACCATTGTGGTGGTCAGTATTTTGCCTGCTATTCTTTACTTTGCCACCGTGGGATTTTTTGTGAGGATCGAGGCCAAACGCAGTTATGTTAATGCCCTGGACAACGAAGATGTTTCGGCACTGGAAGTGTTCAAAAAAGGGGGAATTGTCTTTTTGCTTCCCATTGCCGTGCTCATCGGCCTGTTGATCTATGGGTATACCCCCACCTATGCGGCTGGTATCTCCATTGTGGCCGTTGTGGTGGCCTCCTGGTTTTCTCCCAATCGAATGGGGGTGAAAGCCGTTATCGAAGCCCTGGCCATGGGGGCCCGGAACATGGTGATGACCGCTATTCTGCTTTGCGCCGTGGGCCTGGTTGTCAACATCATTGCCACGGCCGGCATCGGCAACACCTTTTCCTTGATGATCAACGAGTGGGCCGGGCACAGCCTGGTCATCGCCATTGCATTGATTGCCCTGGCTTCCCTGGTGCTGGGCATGGGATTGCCCGTGACCGCCGCCTATATCGTCCTGGGGACCCTTTCGGCTCCGGCGCTCCACGCCCTGATTTCCGACGGACTGCTGGTGGATGCCCTGGTCAACGGAAAAATCCCCGAGGCAGCCAAGGCTATCTTCATGCTGGCCTCCCCGGAGCATCTGGCCCAGATTGGAAATCCCATGACCGCCCCTGTTGCCCGGGTAATAGTTGATACAATTCCCGTGGACATGGCCGGTATGGTGAGAGAAGCGGTTTTAACCCCCCACGCCCTGACCTATGCCCTGTTGTCGGCACATTTGATCGTCTTTTGGCTGAGCCAGGATTCCAATGTCACCCCGCCGGTGGCCCTTGCAGCATTTACCGCCGCGGCTATTTCCGGCACCAAGCCCATGGCCACGGGGTTCCAGTCCTGGAAGCTGGCCAAGGGGCTGTATATTGTCCCCCTGTTGTTTGCCTACACTCCTTTTATCGGAGGGTCCTGGGCCGATGATTTTACGATTTTCTTTTTTGCCCTGTTCGGCCTTTACGCCTTTGCAGCAGCATTGGAGGGATTCATGGAAATGCGTATAGGTTTTTGGGTCCGGTTGCTGACCTTTGGCTGTGCAGGAGCCCTGCTCTGGCCGGCTCCCTGGTGGGTGCACCTGGCAGGGCTTGCAGCGCTTGCGGGTCTCTTTGTTTCCAACTGGCAAGAATCCCGCAGGGCCCCGATAGGGCCCCTGGCGGTGTCGGACTGATTGAAGCGGTCCTATTGAAGTGATTCTATTGAAGTGATTCTATTGAAGCGATTTTGGGACAACCTTATTCGGGATAGGAATTTTCGATGAGTTCTTTGACGGATTCAATGTCTGCCAGGGCTTTTTCCTGGGAAACATCCTGCCAGCCGTCCTGTTTAATCCGGGTCAGTTCCTTTAGGAATTTACCAAGGGTCTGGGTATAGCGTGCCGCACTGCCAAGGCCAGTGGTTGAGGGACCTTTGATTTCACCGCTTTCACGGCGAGCCTCCTGGACTTCCTGAAATGCCTTGTTAATAGATTTTTCCCCGGAACTGATACTTTCCCGGATATCTTCATTCCCGTGTTCCATGACCTTGCGGGCCTTGTCCACCTTGTTGGGGCTGATACCCAATTCCTTTGCCCGGATCTCGTTGGTCTCTTTCCGGTTCTGCTTTGATCCGTCCTTGCTACCCTCTTTTGTTGAGCCGTGTATGGTGTCCAGCAGGGCCAGGCAGTTGAGGATATCCTCGTCGGACATGTTTCTGCGATTTCGCTGGACATGAAAACTGTAAAGAACCGCATCATCTTCATTTTCAAAGGCCTTAAACAATACAGGCACCGCTTCGAGGCCCACTGCTTTTGCCGCAGCAAACCGGGTATGGCCGTCCACCACAATGTTTTTCCCTTCCCAGGCAATGATGGGAAAAATTTCATCAAACCCATTGGTCTCCATGTCCTGGGCGATGGATTCAAGGGTCTCGTTTCCAATGGGAAAAATGGAGGAAAAAGGATCCTGGACGCTCAGCTCAGAAATATTTATAAAATCGGTTTTCATTTTTATCACCCTGTGTTGTTTTTTATGTTTGTGTGCTGGTTGGCAAGGCAAGGTTTATATCCCATTGCAGTCCCAAAGTGCAATCCTTAATTTTAAAGTGCTCCTGTCAGGGCCTTTTTCCCGGTCTCGGATATGTTTATAAGCAAAAAAACAGGGGCAAGGTATAAAAATTTTCCATAACAATTAGAAATTCCATAACAATTATCAATTTGTTAATCGTTTGATTTTTTTATAATCATATACACCAATGGCGTTGATAATAGATCTAAAGGAATTTTAAGTTTCTGTGATCTGCATGTCAGCTCTCACGGCGGCTGTGCTCTCCAGGCAGTCTATACCAATGAGCGCAGGCAATACGGCCAGACAAAATTTGATCAGACAATGGCCACCGGTGCCATCTATGGGGTCACCCTTTGTTGCGAATAAAGGCCAAGGAGACACAAAATGCCGATACGGGTAAATATTTCTTTTAAAGTTGAGCGCCAATTGGCAGCCCTTGAACGACAGGGAAAGTCCCTTTCCATTGTAGCAATCAGATCAAGGCGTATCATTGATGAGCTAATGAAAAGGGAAAGCTCCACCAGTGCGGGGTTAATGAAAAGGAAAATAGACAAGCGGGTGAAAAATTGTTTCAAGTTTGACCTTGGCTCAGGGTTTCGCTTGATCTGTGTCCGGGAAGGGAAAAACATCTATATCCTGTTTGTCGGCGATCATGACAGCGCTGATAATTGGCTGGATAATTATCGTAAGAAAAAACCATATAAAACGGATATTAAAATGCATAGCCGACAGCCTCTTTCAGGGAAAGCGCTATTATGGTTTTCTGAACCGAGGGCAGAAACTGGGGTCCACGCTCAGGGTGAGGATGTCCGGTAGAGCCCTACTCCTTCTGTTTTAAGCTCTTTTACCAGGCTGATTTCGCTGAGCAGGTTTATGTTTGCCAGCAGGGTAATCTGTTTGCCGTCCAGGCTGAAGGTTTGGCTTTCCATGGCCTGGGTTTTGACCTGTATTTTTTCGGGTGGTTGCGTCCTGGAAGTTGGACAGGATCCGTATGCTTAAATCTTCTACGTCAACGGCTTTTTTCCGCATATAGGCCTGGGGGCTTGCGGAAAACAGGTCAATATATTTCCGGGCAACTTTTTTTACAGCGCCAATGGGGTGAACGCCCTCTTCAATGAGTTGTGCCATTCGGCCAGTAAAGTTTTTATCCTTTAAAATCATAAAATGGGCGGTAAAAATCAGGGAAGCGCTTTCCGGCAGGCGGTCAGCTCCCCCATGTCGCATAACAGGTTTAAATGGTCTGGTTCTCTAATATTCATTGTGTGTGATCCGGTTTATTCCATTGATATTGGGCAGCTTCCATGGGATTATTGGTTTTTAAATTGAACCGATGGCCGGGGTGAGGTATTGACGGTCAAATTAAAAACATCGGGTCTGGCATAATGACCAATTACATCAAAATCAAGTTTTGCCTTTGTAAGATCGCCCCTGTTCAGGTCGGCATATAAAATACCCTCCCTCCCGAACAGAGGACCAGCCAGGATTTCCCCCATGGGGGAGATGATCACGCTGCCTCCCCGGCACATGGTATCGGGCTGGTTCTCAATTTCTTCAATGGTTGCCAGGTGGGGGGGATAGTCTTTTTTTTCTACATATTGATTACACCCCAATACAAAACAGCGACCTTCAAGGGCAATATGCTGCAGTGTGGACTGCCAGGTATCCCGGGAATCTGCTGTGGGGGCCAGATAAAATTCAATTCCCTGGCCATACATGGCCATGCGGGCCAGGGGCATATAATTTTCCCAGCAGATCAGACCACCAATTTTACCCAGGGGGGTGCTAAATACCGGTAGGGTGCTGCCGTCACCTTCTCCCCATATGAGGCGTTCAGAAGCGGTGGGCTTAAGTTTTCTGTGCTTGCCGAGAAACCGGCCGTCGGGTCCGAAATAGAGCATGGAGCAGTAAAGGGTGCCGGTATCCAGATTTCCGTCTCGTTCAATCACACCGATACACACATGGGCCTTGGCATCCTTGGCTGCCTTTCCAAGCGTATCCACATCCGGACCCGGGACCTGAATGGCATTGTCAGAATAGGTTTTCCACAGGTCACGTCCTGCATCATTTCGGCTGCCCACCGTCATGCCGAACCCAAAACCTCTGGGGTAGGCCGGGATAAAGGCCTCGGGCAGCAAAATCAGATCGGCTTTGGCTGATGTTCTGATAAGCTCGCAGGCTTTTTTAATTGTTTTTGCAAGATCAAACAGGACAGGGGCAGCCTGAACAACAGCAGCGGTGACAATATCCATGGTTCCTCCACATTCGGATTTGTTTAAAAACCAGAATGTAACCATAAACAGGCAGATATTCAATGGTAATTTATTATTTTTTTGCGGGTCGGCGACAACATGACCAGCGACAATGGGGGGCGGTAATTTTTAGGCAAGGTCAGGCCGAATAATAAAAAAGGCTGTCGGCAAGAAAACTGCCGGCAGCCCAAAAAAAAAAGAAGCTGATTCTTTAATTTATTTTTCTAATGTTTAGCTGGGGAACATGGTATCCTCAATGTCAACCGCCACTGAACTTGTGTTCATCAACGCCGCAAACCTGCCCAGGGTGATGGGCAATTGGGTCTCCACATAAAATTGGAGAGATTTGATAATGCCCTGGTAAAAGGGGATGTCTTTCTTCTTGGCTTTTGCAAGTTTCTGGGCCGCCACAGTGGCTCTCCAGAGTAGCATCCATGCCATGGTGGTATCCCCTGTGGCATCCTGGAAGGGAAGGGCATTGGCAAAGGCTGCAAGGGCCTTTTCAGACATGGCGGTCTGGCCCATGTGAATGGCCACTTCAGCCAGTTTGTTCATTACCTCTTCCACCTTGGCTGCTTGTTGGGCAAGTTCGGCAATCTCCTTTGCAGCGGCAACGGTTTTCTGCATTTCACCAAAGAGGTCCATGATGGGTTTACCCTTGTTCATGCCCAGTTTCCGGCCCAGCAGATCCATGGCCTGGATACCGTTGGTTCCTTCGTAAATCATGGTGATCCGGCAGTCCCGAAGAAGCTGTGCCATGGGATATTCTTCGATAAAACCATAGCCGCCATATACCTGCATGCCATGACTGCAAACCTCAAAGGCCCGGTCCGTTACATAGCCCTTGGCAATGGGTGTCAAAACTTCAACTATGCCCTTGTATTTTTCTCGTTCTTCCTGGGTCTGTGCCACCTCTGCCATGTCTAAACAATACATGGAAAAATAGAGAAGGGACCGGATGCCTTCCACATTGACCTTCATCATCATGAGTTGACGCCGGACATCGGGATGACGGAAGATGGAAACGGACTTTGCATCGGGGTTCATGAATTCGGTAAGATCCTTGCCCTGAATTCTGTTCCTGGCATAGTCAAGGGCGTACATATAGGCAGTGGTCGCACAGGCAAATCCCTGGAATCCCACCAGAAGCCTGGCGGAATTCATCATCAGGAACATGGCTTTCATGCCCTTGTTTTCTTCACCCAAAAGGGTACCAATGCAATTGCCCTTGGAACCCAGGGAAAGGGAACAGGTGCTGTTTCCGTGGATTCCCATCTTATGTTCAATTCCGGTGCAGATGACATCATTGAATTCACCCAGGGTGCCGTCCTCTTCTACCCTGAATTTGGGTACCAGAAAAAGCGAAATCCCTTTGGTGCCCTCGGGTGCCCCTTCGATCCTTGCCAGAACCGGGTGGATGATATTTTCCGTCAGGTCATGCTCTCCACCGGAAATAAATATTTTTTCCCCGGTGATGGTGTAGGTGCCGTCTCCATTTGGAATAGCTTTGGTGGTCAAGGCACCCACGTCCGATCCGGCGCCTGGTTCAGTCAGGAGCATGGTGCCGGTCCATTTGCCTGTATACATATTTTTCAGAAAGACGTCTTTTTGTTCCTGGGTACCGAAATGTTCGACCAGGTGTCCGGCTCCCTGGGTTAGCCCTGGATACATCATAAAGGGGTAGTTGGCCCCATTGAAATATTCAGCAGCTGCCGAGGCAACGGTTTTGGGCATCCCCTGGCCGCCCCATTCCGGGGATTCCGTGGGTGCCAGCCATTCGCCTTCATTGAACAGGTCAAACAGGCGTTTGAAGGAATCCGGGGTGGTCACTCGCCCGTTTTCAAGGGTGCATCCCTGTTCATCCCCTTCTTTGCTGGAGGGCAGCAATTCTTTGACAGCAAAATTTCTTGCTTCTGAAATGACCAGGTCAATGGTTTTTTTATTGAAATCTGCGAAATCCTCATGGATTTTTGACAAATTTTCTGCCTCAAGCTGCTCGTGCAGCACAAATTCGATATCCCTACGGTCGGAAATTACCTGTGCCATCTTAAATTGCCCTCCTGGTGATGTTGTTCGTATGGTTTTGGTTATGGTGGTTTGCTTGGTTTTAAATGAATCATTCCTCATTAAAAAATCAACATAACTTAGCATTTATTTTGTAAAAGTTATATGCTAAAAAGTTCATTATTATTAATAAAATAAAGTATTTGCATTTTATAACCTATCCAATTATTCTTAAAATTACTCTTAAATCATAAAATGAATATTAATTCATTACATTAAATTTTTAAATAGTCAACGATTATTTTTACAAAACCGATATAGTTTTGTATACATTGTTTATGGAAAAAATATTAATATCTGCCTGCCTCATGGGGGACATTGTCCGGTATGACGGAAGGCAAAAAAAAATGGACCATGTTCTGCTTCGATTCTGGGAAGCCCAGGGACGGCTTGTCCGGTTTTGTCCTGAAACGGCAGGGGGTCTGAAAACCCCGCGGCCTCCCGGGGAAATTGTCAATGGAGACGGGCAGGATGTGCTTGAGCAAAGGGCATGGATACGGACGTCCGCGGGAGAGGATATCACCCCTCAGTTTCTCCGGGGGGCAGCCATGGCCCTTGAGATGATCAAGACCCATGCCATCAAAATGGCTATTTTAAAGGCAAGGAGCCCTTCCTGCGGGTCTGAGCTTATCTATGACGGAACCTTTGAAAACAGATTGATGGAGGGCGTGGGCGTGACAACTGCGCTATTGAGAAAGAATGGTATTCTCGTTTTTTCAGAAAACAAAGTTGAAGATGTAAAATGTTTGTTAAAATAATATTTTACGAAGAATTTTTTCAAAAAATAAATTTGTTTTTTAAGGCGGTAAAAATAGATATTTCTTGACCCCACCCCCTATCTTTGATAATTTCTTTCATTTGGATAAACAGTGTTTTTAAATATTGAAAGGTAGTAAATACGCTGTTTTCAGTATTACTATTAATTTATAGGAGGATAGGATGAAAAAATTATTATTGTTGGCTGCAAGCCTTTTTCTGGTGCTCTCTTTCGCTGTTTCTGCCGGAGCAAAGACTGTGACCGTTGGACTGGATGCAGATCCGGTATCCCTTGACCCCCATGTTCAGCTGTCCGGCGGGATGCTCCAGCTGTCCCACTGGGTGTTTGATCCCCTTGTTCGCTGGACCCAGGAACTGACCTTTGAACCCCGTTTGGCCACTAAATGGGAACGGTTGGATGAACTGACCATGCGCTTTTATCTGAGAAAGGGTGTGAAATTCCACAGTGGAAACCCCTTTACTGCCAAGGACGTAAAATGGTCCTTTGACCGTATGCGGACGGGTGTGGATTTTAAAGCGCTTCTGGAACCCTTTGAGGGCGTCACCATCGTAGATGACTATACCGTGGACATCAAAACCAAAAAACCCTATGCCCTTCTTCTCAATATGGCCACCTATTTCTTTGCCATGGATTCAAAGTTCTATACGGGCACCGATGCAAACGGACAGCCCAAGGATGCCATCCTGAAAATCGGTGAATCCTTTGCCCTGAACAACGAATCCGGAACCGGTGCTTTTGTCGTGACCAAACGCGAACACGGGGTTGGACTTGAGATGGAGCGATTCAAAGATTATTGGGATACAAAAAGCCCGGGTAATATTTCAAAACTCATCATCGCCCCCATCAAAGAAAATGCCACACGGGTGGCGGCCCTTCTTTCCGGTGATGTTGATTTTATTTCTCCTGTTCCTCCCCAAGATTTCAGAAGAATTGATTCCGATGACAAGGTGAAACTGGTCACCATTTCCGGCGGCCGTATCATTACCTTTCAGATGAACCAGAACCGGGTTGAGGCCCTTAAGGATGTCCGGGTTCGCCAGGCCATTGTCCATGCTGTCAATAACGCCGGTATTGTTAAAAAGATCATGAAAGGAACTGCAACCGTTGCCGCCCAGCAGGGACCCAGGGGATATGCCGGTTATAAAGAGGCTCTTAAGCCTAGATATGACCTTGCCAAAGCCAAGGCCCTCATGAAGGAAGCTGGCTATGCAAACGGGTTTGAAATCACCATGATGGCCCCCAACAACAGATATGTGAACGATGCCAAGATTGCCGAGGCCACTGCCCAGATGTTGGGGAAAATTGGTATCAAGGTGAACCTGAAAACCATGCCCAAGGCCCAGTACTGGAATGAATTTGATGCCAGAGCTTCCGACATGATGTTGATCGGCTGGCATTCAGATACAGAAGATTCCGGTAATTTTTCCGAATTTTTAATGATGTGCGAGAACAAGGAAACCGGATACGGCGCTTATAACAGTGGGTATTGTAACCCGAAAGTAGACGAGCTGACCATTGCGGCTCAGTCTGAAACCAACCTTGAAAAACGGACTGCCATGCTCCAGGAAATCGAACAGATTCTCTATGACGACGCAGCTTTTGTCCCCTTTCACTGGCAGAACCACTCCTATGGCGCCAAAAAGAATCTCCAGGTGAAACCGATTGTCAATGCGATGAACTTCCCCTATTTCGGTGACATGATCGCCGACTAGTTGCAACACGAGTATTACGTATTAAAACGCTGCCCCCACCTCCGGGAGGAAGATCCTCCCGGGGGTGGGGGTGCCTAAATTTGGAAAAATAAGAAAAAACATGTTTGCATTTATTTTCCGCAGAATCCTCCAGGCGGTGGTGGTCATGCTCGTCATCAGTCTGGCGGTATTTGCCATAAAAAATCAATTTGGAGATCCTGTCCGGGATCTGGTCGGCGAAAGGGTCACCCCGGAAGAACGTGCCCAGATCGCTGAAAAAATGGGCCTTAACGACCCCTTTTTCACTCAATACGGCCGGTTTGTCAGAGATGCGGTCACCAAGGGGGATCTGGGAAGATCTTTTCTATACAACAAGCCCAACACTGAGGTGATCATCGCCCATGCCCCTGCCACCATTGAGTTGGTGTTCGGCACTGCCCTGATCATCATTGTGATCTCGCTGCCCCTTGGGATATATTGTGCGCTGTGGCCCAGGCGGCTTCTATCCCGGTTTACCATGAGTTTTTCCACCCTGGGGGTCTCCATGCCTGTTTTTTTAACGGCCATTTTGCTCATCTATCTGTTTGCGGTCCATTGGCAGGTGCTGCCCTCCTATGGGAGGGGGAAAACCGTGGATCTCTTCGGCATGGGGTATTGGCATACGGGTTTGCTCACCATTGACGGTATCCGACATCTGATTCTCCCCTGTGTCTCTTTATCAACCCTGATGCTGCCCCTGTTTATCCGTTTGATCCGCTCGGAGATGATGGAAGTTATGGAAACCGAATATATCAAATATGCCTGGGCCAAGGGGTTGTCGCCCGCCAGGGTTTGGCTGGTCCATGCCTTTAAAAATACCTTACTCCCTGTGATAACGGTGTTCGGGGTCCAGATCGGTATCATGTTTGCCTTTACCCTTTTAACGGAATTGGTGTTCCAATGGCCGGGTATGGGGTTTATGTTCCTTGAAGCGGTGAACCGGGCGGATCTATCACTGCTCATCGCCTACATGGTGGTGGTGGCAGCTCTGTTTGTATTTGTCAATACGGTTGTGGATATCCTCTATGGATTCATCAATCCCACCGTTAGAATAACAGGGTCAAAATGAAAAAATTACAGCAATTTAAAGAATCGTATTTTTTATACTCTTTTAAACGGGACAAGGTGGCCATATCAAGTTTTGTTGTCCTGGCGATATTTCTTATCCTGGCAATTACCGCCCCCTGGATTTCTCCAATGGATCCCTATGATGCGGCCAGCATCGATCTCATGGATTCTGAAATTCCGCCCATGTGGATGGAAGACGGGTCTTCCCAATTTCCCCTGGGTACGGATAACATGGGCCGGGACATGCTTTCCACCATGTTCTACGGATTGCGGACTTCCATTATCATAGGGGTTGGCGCTGTCGCCATCCAGGGGTTCATCGGAGTGGTGCTGGGACTCATGGCCGGGTATATGGGGAAAAAAACCGATGCCATCATCATGCGCATCGCCGATATTCAGTTTTCCTTCCCCTATCTGATGATGGCCATTCTCATGAGTGCCATTTTTCAGGTGGTGTTTGGGCTGGGCAGTTTTGAGCGTCTGGCCGTTCCCCTGCTGACCATTATCATAGGGCTTTCAAATTGGCCCATGTTTGCCCGGACCATAAGGGCCTCGGTTATCGGCGAGAAAAACAAGGAATATGTGGAAGCCGCCCGGGTGATCGGCCTGCCCAAATGGAGCATCATGTTTCGTCATATTTTGCCCAACTCCCTGACATCGGTGATGGTCATCTCCACTATCCAGGTGGCCAATGCCGTCATGAGCGAGGCGGCTCTTTCTTTCCTAGGACTGGGCATGCCCGTATCAAGACCTTCTCTGGGATCCCTTATCCGGGCCGGTCAAGAGTTTTTCTTTTCCGGTTCCTGGTGGATCACTGTTTTTCCGGGACTCTGGCTGGTGCTCTTTGTGCTGGTGATAAACCTTTTGGGTGACTGGCTCAGGGATGTACTTAACCCGAAACTTTACAAAGGATAGAAAATTACGATGTCTCATCTTTTAGAAGTGCGGGATCTTGAAGTGAAGTTTGCGCTAAGATCCGGCGATATAACAGCCATAGACGGTGCCAGCTTTACCCTGGACAAGGGAGAGCGGCTGGGAATTGTGGGGGAAAGCGGGGCGGGAAAGTCGGTGACCGGTTTTTCCATTATCAATCTCATCAGCAAACCGGGGTTTATTTCCAGGGGCAGCATCTATTTTGAGGGAAAAAAGATCAGCGATTATAGTGATTCCCAGATGCGTAAAATTCGGGGGAATCGGATTTCCATGATCTTCCAGGATCCCATGATGACATTGAACCCGGTGTTTACCATCGGATTTCAGATGATCGAGACCCTGAGGGCCCATCAAAAAATTTCAAAATCTGCTGCCAGGATAATTGCCCTGGAAAAATTAAAAAAGGTTCAGATCCCTTCCCCCGAAGAACGTCTGGATCAATATCCCCATGAATTGTCCGGTGGCATGCGCCAGCGGATCATCATTGCCATATCCCTGTTGTCAGATCCGGCCATTATCATTGCTGATGAGCCCACAACTGCCCTGGATGTGACCATCCAGGCCGAGATAATGGATCTTTTGCAGCAGCTTTGTGCGACCGAAAACATGGGGTTGATCCTGATCACCCATGATCTAGGAGTGGTCTCCCAGGTGACCGAGAAAATTGCCGTCATGTATGCGGGCAAGATCATTGAATTCGGCTTAACCGACCAGGTGGTCCACACCCCGGTTCATCCCTATACCATCGGCCTCATCGGGTCTATCCCCGGATCCACGGCACCGGGAGAAGAACTTCGGCAGATTCCCGGCATGATGCCAACCCTGAGCAATATCCCCCCCGGGTGTGCATTCAATCCCCGGTGTGAACTTTGCGAACCCATCTGTACCCGGGAAACTCCTGTGCTTGAGGAAAAACGAAACGGCATTATGGCAGCCTGCCATATGAAATAACCGATGAAATATTATGGGAAATAACATGGAACAAGATCTTAAAATGAACCTGGAAAAACCATTGGTTTCCATCAATAATGTGGTGAAGCATTTTGATATTTCCGGCGGGCTCCTTGATCAACTCACCTTCAAAGGCGGTAAGCCCAGATTTGAAAAGACCACTGTTAAGGCTGTGAATGATGTTTCCCTCTTTGTTAACAAGGGGGAAACCCTGAGCGTGGTCGGGGAGAGCGGGTGCGGTAAATCAACACTTGCCCGGGTGATCATGGGATTGTATCCCCCCAATTCCGGGCAGGTTCTCTACGACGGCCAGCGGATTGATAATTTAAGCCACAACCAATGGCTTCCCTTTCGCAAGAAGATGCAGATGATCTTCCAGGACCCTTACGCCTCCTTGAACCCCAGGAAAACCGTGCGCCAGACCCTGGAGGAACCCTTGCGGTTCCACAACCCTAAAATGACGGCGGCAGAAGCCACGGACAAGGCAGCCGAAGTCATGGAACAGGTGGGGGTGGACCCTGCCTGGATCACCCGGTATCCCCATGAATTTTCAGGCGGCCAGCGTCAGCGGATCTCCATTGCCAGGGGCCTTATCCTGGATCCCCAGTTTATTGTGGCCGATGAACCGGTATCTGCCCTGGATGTGTCCATCCAGGCCCAGATTTTAAATTTGCTCATGGAGTTGATGGATAAGCGGGATCTGACCTATCTGTTTATTACTCATGATCTTTCCGTTGTCCAGCATATCAGCACCCGGGTGGCGGTTCTTTATCTGGGGACCCTATGCGAACTGGCCTCGGCCAATGATCTTTTTACTGAGCCCCGGCATCCTTACACACGGGCTCTGCTTTCCGCCATCCCCAAGTTGGGGGAGAAAAGAGCAAAACATATCAAGCTTAAGGGGGAGGTGCCCACACCCGTCCATCTTCCCACCGGCTGCGTTTTCCACGGTCGGTGTGTTTATGCCGATGAGCGCTGTGCAAGAGAAGTGCCGAAGCTTGTAAAACTTGCCAACGGGAGCTTTGTGGCCTGCCATGGGGTTGAGGAAAACCGTCCCATGGACTAGGATGGGGAACAGATGTTTGTCAACTTTAACATGAATGAAAAAAGGGGAAGTCATGCCGTTTGTGAATATTAAAATTACCAGGGAGGGGGCCTCACCGGATCAGAAAGCAGCGCTTATCCAGGGGGTAACCGATCTTCTTGCCAATGTGCTGGGGAAAAATCCGGCAACAACTGTCGTGGTCATCGAAGAGGTGGATACGGACAATTGGGGGATTGGCGGAGAATCCATTACCCTGCGAAGACAGCGTGAAAAATAAGCAGTGTAATGACACCTGACTGGCTAAGCGAGTGGATGGAAGACCACGGGTTATCCAGATTCTTGGAGAATAAATGAATAAAATTTTGATTTCATTTGCTGCGGTTTTGGGCACCGTTCTGTTTTTAGGAGGGGTGATTCTGGTAAAATTTTATATGGAATCCAGGAAATTGTCGCCCGTGGAAACCCGGGAGATTGCTGCTGGCGTGTATGCGGTAAAAGATTCCTATGTGAACTTGTTTCTCATGAAAAATGATGACACCTATATTGCCTTTGACGCCGGCAATGATGCAAAACAGGTCCGGCAGGAGCTTGCCAGGCTCAAAATAGACCCCAAAACCGTAGCAGCCGTATTTTTAACCCATTCAGACCCCGATCATGTCGCGGCATGCACCCTTTTTTCCAATGCAAAAATTTACCTTCCCAAAGCGGAAGAACCGATGGTGAACGGGCAAATATCCCGTTTCTTATTCATGAAAAATCAATTGGCGCACCCCCATGAACTTGTTGAAGATAACCAGATACTCCATATCTCAGGGCTGAAGATCAAAGGAATCTCAACGCCTGGCCATACACCCGGTTCAATGTCTTTTCTGGTGAACGAAACCCATTTGTTTACAGGGGACACCATGGGGATAAAAAATGGGGAAGTCATACAATTCAATGATCTGTTCAATATGGATTCCCAGCGCCAGCGAAAATCCATAACCCGATTGGCAGCTTTACCCGGGGTGGACTATATCTTCACAGCCCATTATGGTATCATTGATTCCCCTGAAACGGCTTTTCGAAACTGGAAAGAGTAAGTCCTTGGTTTTGGGGCTCCTTGATACGGGAATGAACAAGTATTAAACGGGGATTAAACGGGGCCTAAATGCCATGGCAAATATTGTACCTTATATTTTTAAGATCCAGCGGTATTCCATCCACGACGGACCCGGGATCCGGACCACCCTGTTTTTCCAGGGGTGTCCCCTGTCCTGCCAATGGTGCCACAACCCGGAAAGCCAGGCCATGGGGAAGGTTTCAGAGGTAAAAAACATTGGAGAGCTTGTGGAATCCCTGGTCCGGGAAATTGAACGAGACCGGATCTTTTACGATGAATCCGGCGGGGGTGTCACCTTTTCCGGGGGCGAGCCCCTGGCCCACCCAAAACTGCTCCTTCCATTACTTTCGGCCTGCAGAAAACAAGAGATCCACACCTGCCTGGATACTTCTGGGTTTGCGCCTTTCAATATCCTCAAAGCTGCAGCAACCGTGGCGGATCTGGTGCTTTTTGATATCAAGATCATGGAGGACCAGGACCATCAGACTTTTACGGGAAAGCCCGTGGGACAAATCCTGGAAAACCTTAAAAAGCTTTCCCATCTTGGGGTAGGCCTGAAACTGAGGTTCCCCTTGATTCCCACCCGAACAGATACCCGGGACAATATCCGTCAAATCATTGAATTTTTAACAGGGCAGACCCACTACCGGGATATTCATATTCTGCCCTTTCACACCAGTGGCGACGGCAAGTATGAACGGTTGAAAATGAAAAACAAATTAAAACATATAAGTCCGCCAACAGATGAACGTGTGGAAGAAGTGCGGCAAATGTTTGAGGTCAAGGGGTTTAATACGACCATCGGAGGATGAAATGAATTCAAGGGTAGAGCAACTGAGAAAAAAAAGTATTGAACGGCCAGTCACCATTTCCCATGAACGAGCAGAGCTGGTGACCCGGTTCTATAAAACAAAGGTAAACCCAGGTCATTCCGTCCCGGTTCAACGGGCCCTGTGCCTTGAGCATCTCCTCGCCCACAAGCGCATTTTCATTGATGAAAATGAGCTGATTGTAGGAGAACGGGGGCCGGAACCCAAGGCGGTGCCCACCTATCCGGAAGTCTGCCTTCATTCTCTTGGGGACCTTGAAATTCTGGATACCCGGCCCCGTGTGGCCTATGGGGTTTCAAACGAAACAAAGCAGGTGTATGAGCAGACCATTATTCCCTTTTGGAAGGGAAAGACCATTCGGGAAAAGATATTTGCCGCCATGGAATCTCCCTGGAAGAATTCCTTTGAAGCCGGTGTTTTTACGGAATTTCAGGAGCAGCGGTCGCCGGGCCATACCGCAGGGGGGGATTTGATCTATACCAATGGGTTCGGTGACCTGAAAGCCCGGATTCATTCGGCCATTGGCGATCTGGATTTTTTTTCAGATACAACGGCCCTTGATCAGCAGGAGGTGTTGACGGCCCTTGATATTGCAGCAGATGCCTTGATCGCCTTTGCCAACCGCCATGCCTGTATTCTAGAGGAATTGTCCCAAAAAGAAACCGATCCAAAAAGACGCCGGGAGTTGGTTGACCTGTCAGCCATTTGCCGGCGGGTGCCGGAACATCAGCCCCAAACCTTCCACGAGGCCCTCCAGTATTATTGGTTTGTCCATGTGGGGGTGATCACGGAACTCAACCCCTGGGACGCATATAACCCGGGGCGTCTGGACCAGAACCTTTATCCCTTTTACAAAGCAGATATTGAACAGGGTCGTCTGACCCGGGAAGCGGCCAGGGAGCTCCTCTCCTGTTTCTGGATAAAATTTAACAATCACCCGGCACCGCCCAAGGTGGGGGTGACGGCAAAGGAGAGCAATACCTATGTGGACTTTTGCCTCATCAATCTGGGGGGGGTGACCCCGGGCAACAAGGACGGGGTAAATGAACTGACCTATTTGATCCTGGATGTCATTGAAGAGATGCGCCTGCTCCAGCCAAGCTCCATGGTCCAGGTCTCCCGGAAAAATCCGGACCGGTTTGTGAAACGGGCATTGAAGATCATTGCCACCGGTTTTGGCCAGCCCTCGGTTTTTAACACCGATGCCATTGTCCAGGAAATGCTCCTCCAGGGAAAATCAATGGAAGATGCCAGAAAATCTGGGGCTTCCGGGTGTGTGGAAGCTGGTGCCTTTGGCAGGGAAGCCTATATTCTGACCGGGTATTTTAACCTGCCTAAAATTCTGGAAATTACCCTGAACAACGGCCGGGACCCAAGGACCCAAAAGCAGATCGGTCTTCACTCCGGTGACCCTGTGACCTTTGAGACGTATGACCAGTTATTTTGCGCTTTTTCTCGACAACTGGCACATTTTGCCAAGATCAAAATCCGTGGTTCCAATGTCATTGAGCAGATAAACGGCCGATATATGCCGGTTCCCCTGTTGTCCCTTGTGACCGAGGACTGTATTCAAACGGGACGAGACTATAACCAGGGCGGGGCACGGTATAATACCTCCTATATCCAGGGGGTGGGCATGGGAACGATCACCGATTGTCTGTCCGCTGTTAAAACCACAGTTTATGATCAAAAGTGCTTTTCCATGGAAACCCTTTTGTCTTCTTTGGAGAATAATTTTGTGGAAAATGATATAGTCAGGGACGCGCTTCTTAAGGCACCCAAGTACGGTAACGATGATGACTATGCCGACCAGGTCCTTACCGAGGTTTTTGACGCATACCACGGGGCTGTCACAGGAAAACCCAATGCCAGGGGAGGGGTTTATCGCATCAACCTTTTACCCACCACCTGCCATGTGTATTTCGGGGAAATCACCGGGGCCCTGCCCGATGGGCGCAAAGCCTTTATTCCTTTTTCCGAAGGAATCTCTCCTGTCCAGGGAGCAGACAATTGCGGCCCCACGGCTGTGTTGAAATCCGCTGCAAAAATTGACCATTTAAAAACCGGTGGCACCCTGCTCAATCAGAAGTTTTTACCCGATTTTTTAAAAAGCGAGAAGGGCATCACCTCTCTGGTACAATTGATCCGTTCCTATTTCAAGATGGACGGTCACCATATCCAATTTAATGTGGTGGACAAAGAGACATTGCAAAAGGCCCAACAGCACCCGGAAAATTACCGGGATCTTATTGTGCGGGTGGCAGGGTATTCAGATTATTTTGTGGATCTCACCCCGGCCCTTCAGGAGGAGATTATTCTTAGAACAGCCCATGAATCCAGCCCATGAACCTTTTTAGGCCGCTCTGTCCCTCCACCCTGCCGATGCCTGGGAACTTTTGTTCATAAGAGGCACTCGTACAAAAAGCCACCGATATGATCGGTGTCTGTTTTATAAGTTTATCAATGTAATAAGATTACCCACTGGTATCAAATGATAATTTGTCCCGCCCACAATATGTGGTAGGGGACTGCGATTCAGAAAAACTGAGGTCGGTTAATATTATTCCGTTCCTTTAAATTCTGCATTGGGGGAGAAAAATCATAGACATAATAATCCGCATCATTTCAGGATGATTGCCGGTTCCTGTTAGTCTCCAATAAAGAATACTTTGGCATAACCCTTCTGATTCAATTATATTTTCACCAAAGTTGATCAGTTGAAATACCTTTACAGGTATAAAAATTGTTGATACTGAATTCTTGAATAAAATTTTTTGTTAATCTGGTCGCATATCAATTATCTTTAAAAGATATGCGGACAATTGCTCAATTACTTTATATCATCAAGCCACATAAGGAAAATGAATGAGCGAAGGATACATATATGCCCCTTCCCCGGCTAATATAAAAAAAACAGAAAACCCGTCTAAAAAAAAATATAATGCAGACATAAAGTATACGGTTTGTGCTCAATTAGACCTGATGGGGTTTTCATCTCATTTAGAGATAGGGGCTGATTTGAGAACAAATATTGGTAAAAGTGCAATTGATAGACTTAATAATCTTGATAGGGCACTTGCATATATCGATGAAGAAAAAAAACAGCTATCCCAATTTTATCCGGATGAAGAAATTTATTCTCATAGGATCAATGATTCATTATTGATAATGATGGATATAAATAATTTTTTATTCCCTTCAATCGGCAAAATAGAATTTTCGGGGCATTCAATCAATGACCTAAAAATTTTATTTGAAGAAAACTTTCCCCAAGAGATGTCGGAAGAAGAATTTCTTAAAGAATATAAAGCAAAGGCGAACATAGGCATTGAGAGTCTTTCAAAATATTTGGGAGTTGTATCTCGTGCTCATTCTTTTATTAGTAAGGTTGAAAATGAAGCATGTTTTCCTGGTGTAAAAACAATTGTATCTACTGGATATCGTAGGGTATACAATAACAATAAAGGAGAAGACGACTATTTGTCAGCAAATTTTGCATTTTCTAACTCTTATCTGGCAGACAGGTATTTGCATGGATCTAAACTGTTTATTGACTCAAATTTATTGAAAATTTTATCATTAAACAAACTCTCACATAATTTATTGAAAAGAGCATCGATAAAAGCGGATTGTAGTTACCATCCAGTGTGCGAGGTTGACTATAAAGAACTTCGATTAAAGGGAACAACATGGGATTCAGTAGAGCCCATCAATGTAAAACTCTTTAGGAAAGACTACTACTTTTTTCCATTAGATCCTAATGATTTATCCTATTTGCAGATGATACATAACTTAGCTAAAGATTTCGAAAAGCTAAAAAAAGATAAAAAAATAAAAAAGAATTTTTTTACTACAGCGATACAAAATTTAATCAAATTTTCTGAAAAATCAAAGCCGTTTAAAGGGAAAGGAGGGTTGATTTTTCAAGCATCTGACATTAGCAAAAAAATTACGGATGAATATGATTTACTGTTACGTGGAACGTTGAGCGACTAATCTTCCGATTCAACTATATTCTCAAAAATTCTCAGAAAATTTGAATTGTTGAAAAATCTTTACACCTTTTTAAAATATTGTTAGAAATATTTGCTCGGTTTTAAAAAAGTGGGTGGATATCGTTCAAATTTACAAGATATGCGGACACGTTGATCAACATGTGTGTCAATTGCGGTGCAAGCTAAAGGTTAAAACGAGAAATAAAAACAATTATAATTTCAGAGGCCTAAATGGAAAACCAACTCATAGTTTCAATTGCTGCCTCATTCATAGCTCTTTGTGCCTTAGGCACTACTATATGGCAGGGTATGCAAAATAGAAAACATAACAAACTATCCGTAAAACCCATATTGAATTTTGATATTAAATTTACCGATGGAAATTTTAGCCTCACTTTAAAAAATAATGGGTATGGCCCAGCAATAATATCTGAGTACAAAGTAATTTTTAATGATGAATCAATCGGGAAAAATGCTGATGAAATCGCTATAAAACTATACGAAGAATTAGAAATTTTAGAATACAATAAAAAAATGTATTTTCCCGGCAAATACCAAGCAATGGCTCCTGGTGAAACATATATAATTCTTGAAATAGAAAATATAGCTAAAGACCCAGAAGAGAAACGAAGGATGGAAAAAGAAATTCTATGGCTTAATATTATGATTAAATATAAATCAATCTACGAAGAATTTTTCACGCTATCTGGGCCAGAATGTGTTTGATACATTATCACCACTGCAGCCCATCATTCCATCGGACCACTGGGGCAAGCCCCCAGCTCCCTCCATGTGGCCGGTAGGCCCTGAACTCAACCATAGTGTGTTTAACGGATTTACAAAAATGTTTGAAAATTTTAGTGACATTTGATTATTCCCTTTCCCATATAATGGAATTATTTCTTTCCGTTTGACATGCCATTTTTAACTTGTTACGGCATAGCAAGGAATTAACAATATACGACAAAGCCAATCCTGTTGAAAAGCAGGGACAATAGACAGGTTGTCATTGAGGTAGTTCGTTTTGTTGTTTTGAAAGGAGGCTTCATGAAAAAAATCTTGTTGCTCATTTTATTTTTAAGTTGCTTTTATTCTATTGTATTTGGGGCAGCATCTGATTATGCCGGAGTTTACAGTGGAAATATAGCTGGCAATGACTCCGGCCCATGGGTGGGTGTTGTAGAGCCAACCGGTCATGCCAAAATGCTTTTTTATTCATATATTTATCATACAATGGATGGGAGCCAAGGATATTATGTGAATAGTTCTGGTGAACTTACGGCAGTTACTACGGTTAATAGGGCAGTATTTAGTGTTTCATTTAATATAGGAGGTAACGTGTTCGGTACATGGGCCTCCCCCAATTTTGCTACAGGGACAATATCTGGATTAAAACAGACTAACAACTCAAAATATGCTGGCACATACAATGGAACAATATCTGGAGAAGACTTTGGTAGTTGGACAATTACAATTGATAGTTCTGGTCTAATATCAGGTTCAGGAAGCTCACAAAATACAGGATTATTTAATTTTGATGGAGCAATTGATAACACTGGCTTTCTAATGGGTGTCACAGAAGAATCGAGCGCATATGGTTCTATTTCAGGGGATTCATTGTCTGGTTCATGGTTTGATGATGGTGTCTCTTATGGAGGTACTTTTAACGGCACTAAACAAAATGAAGCATACAATTACTATATACCCGTTTTCAAGTCAGGCCCCAATTCTTGGTCAGGTCTTGGAATAACTAATTTAAGCACTATAAGCACTGCAAATATTAAGGTTAAAGTTTATAGTAATATTGGAGCTATCTTAACTACTGAGAATAAAACAATTGCTGCCAATGGACAAGATAATTTTGTATCCTATTAAAATTTCGTGGAAAAAACTATATTATTTATGAAGTACCCTTCCTCATAAATTACACCGATAAATTCATTAACACCTCAAAAAAGCCTACAGTACGATTTCAGAACTTATAGAATTT
>Ga0208900_1000292_pt1 | contig 32414 bp, 21 predicted proteins | sample AntAceMetag02UKK_FD_184763 | JGI IMG/M metagenome (GOLD analysis project Ga0208900, IMG submission 184763) | Saline lake microbial communities from Ace Lake, Antarctica - Antarctic Ace Lake Metagenome 02UKK (SPAdes) (version 2) | ecosystem: Environmental > Aquatic > Non-marine Saline and... | reverse complement strand
ATATTTGCCAAAAATGCGCTCTTTGCGCGGTTGGCTTCCTCAGTTTCTTCTTTGGCTTTTTTAAGCATTATGTTATTCACCAAAGCATTCCAGTAGGCATAATATTGGGCTTTTCCCTGCATGTACATGAACAGAAAAAATAAGACAAACATTACCCCGATAACATATAACTGCGCACTTCCCACATAAAAACTAAAAAATATGGAAGGCATCGTCATCAAAAACTGGTATGTAATAAGTACCTTAAGGCGTGGCGACAGGGAGGTAGTTGCTGCTGCTGCTACACCGCTTGTTATGAGCAGTGCAGTAATCGAGGAAATCGAAAGTCCGTACCACAATATATTTATGCCACTGTATGTTCCCCAAAGAATTGCAACGGTTATTGTTAGGCTTACATATGTGCTTTCCCACCATTTAGCTCCTTTTTGTTTTAGCTTTTTATAGAACAACATCATAAAAAAGCGGATAAGATTGAATGTTGCCATTAGAGCGGCAAAGACTATGTAGAAGGAGGGCCTGTCGTTGTAAATATCTGTGACAAATGGCAGGGCGAATAAAATGTACACATAAACCAGTGGCCCGGTTAAGCCCCGCTTAGCCAGCTCGGCTTCAGTTGTCGACATCAGGCTACGGTACAGACTGGCAGTAAGTTCCGGATGGATTTTAGTATAAAATTTTGCTTCCTTATCCTTTTTGACCATCATTAAATTTTAATTTTTTTCAAATGTATTAAAAATCATTGGGAAAACTTTCCTGATGTGGTTCAATTTTTATTTATTGGTAATGTATTTTTAGTCTTAAACATTAAAAAACCCATGATCCCTCTCCCCAATAAGATTCAACAGTCTGGTTATTTCGAGTCCCAAGCCCGTGGAAAAGAAGCATCAAAGTGAAATGACAAAGGAGTAGATTTCTCCCGGCAAAACTTGCTTCGCTAAGTTTTTTGGTCGAAATGACCCCGTCTATGGGTTGATTTGGGAGGAGGGGAATCGGGCGCGAAGCGCCCGATTCCCCTCCTCCCACAACCAGAACAGAAGCGATGTCACCTCGAAAGAGCGAAGTCCCGCACATGCGGGAAGAGGTCTGTTTCTTAGCACCTTACAAATACTTGTCATTAGTACCGAAGGGAGAAATTTATAAAGTAGGGCCTACTGAAAAATTCATAATCCATTGGTATTAAATAAATTAATTCTCAATATTTGATTTCTTGTGCAAGGTTTTAGAGCTTGTTTATTCAAAAACCTTACATCAAATGTTGCGGTGCGTTGCACCTTTTTCTGGCAGGCCGAATAAAATTCTACAAACCCGCTTCGCCGCGAGGCGAGGATTACCGGTGCTCCGCATCTGAATATTAAGCCACAGAGTGGCGATAATCTTTGGTGTGCCGGGCATGAAGTAAACCTAACGGGTGCGTGGTTAAACCCACAAGTCCCTTGAGAGCCGTAATGACCGGAATCTCATAGTCGAAGGCAAGGGTGTCCCGAGTGATTGGGAATCTGAAGGAAGCCACAGACAAACTGTTGATTTGACGAACAGAAATCGGATACAAGGCCTGCCTTTCCGGGTAACTGACCCATAAATCAGGAAGCCCAAAAGTCATTCGGAGGGAAGGGGGGTAAATCCGGCAAGTCAACAGGAAAGGGTTACTGCTTACCCCGGGAGGTCTTTACAATATCTATACAATCCGCTCAGAGAGCGAGGATCGATGGATAGGCCAACGGGTAACCGAAGGTTTAGAAATGTAAAGAAGTCAGCAGAGGGCATAGTATCCCGCAAAGAGGGAGAAGGCCTGAATTTATTAATCAAGGAAAGCGTTTGAAGATGCGTAAAAGCAAAGAGCAACAGAAAAGAGAAGGAGGGCAGCAAATGACCATATTTGATTTGCCCGTTAACGAACCTTTACCCGGCACATCCGGCAGTACCGGACAGAGTCAGGATACAAGGGTTGAATTGCTATCGCGATTGGAGAAACAGCGAACCTTAACCACAAACATTTTAGAAGATGTAGCAGACTTAGTAAACTTAAACAGAGCCTACAAGCAAGTACGGAGCAACAATGGAAGTGGCGGTATAGATAAGATGGACACGTTAGAACTTCGCCATTGGCTTGGGAAGCACATCAACGAATTACGCCAGGAAATACTTACTGAAACCTATTCGGTAAGTCCTGTAAGAAAAGTTGAGATATCCAAACCCAATGGAGGAAAACGGATGTTGGGAATTCCAACGGTGAAAGACAGGTTAGTTCAACAGGCCATCCATCAGCAATTAAGCATTTACTACGACCCGCTTTTCAGCGCACACAGCTACGGATTTCGACCGGGGCGCAGTGCGCAACAAGCGATACTCCAAGCATCGGCGTACATCAACGAAGGTAAAGAATGGGTAGTTGATATCGACATGGCTAAATTTTTCGATAAGATTAACCACGATCGATTGATGCAAAGGTTAAGTAAGGGTATTGCCGATAAAGGTCTGCTACGCTTGATCAATGCGTACTTAAAAGCCGGAATGATGTCGGATGGTTTGGTGGAGCAGCGCATAGCCGGAACGCCGCAGGGCGGTCCACTCTCGCCATTATTGTCCAACATTGTATTGGACGAGCTGGACAAAGAAATCGAGAGTAGAGGACTTAGTTTTTGTCGTTATGCAGACGATTGCAACATTTTCGTTAAAAGCCGCAAAGCGGGAGAACGAGTGATGGCATCTTTGGTAAAGTTTATTGAGGGAAAGCTTAAGTTGACAGTCAACCGTGAGAAAAGCGGAGTACGGCATTGTTCACAGGTGAAGTTTCTGGGTTATACCTGCTTGCCAGGAGGAGGAATAAGGGTAGCAGACAAATCTATCGTCCGACTCAAGGACAAGGTTAGGGAGATAACCCGTAGAAATAGAGGTGTAAGGTTCGATCAGGTAATCGAGGAGTTAAACCGAGTCATCAGAGGCTGGACAAATTATTTTTGTTTGGCCAACAAATGGCTGGCCGACTTTCGTGGGCTTGACAGCTGGATTCGCCGGAAACTGCGATGTTACCGCTTGAAACAATGCGGAAGGCGATACACGATTGTAAAGCTGTTGACTGGATTAGGCATCCCGCTAAAGAAAAGCTGGAATGTTGTCATGTACACGCAGAGTTGGTGGGCGATGTCCAAGAAGATTGCCGTAGGTCATGCTATGAATTTGAGATGGTTTGCAGAAGCCGGGTTACTGTCATTAGAAACCCGGATGAAGGTTTAAAAGGTTAATAAAAACCGCCTTGGTACGGAGTACGTATGCCGGGTGGTGTGGGGGGACAGCGGCGCAAGCCGCTTCCTACCCGATTAGAAGAATCAATTAAAATTGATATAGGAGGTGCAGAGCACCGTAATATTATTATTCTGAGTTTTTCAGCAAGCCCTATGTACATGCCGTATTTAGTAATAATAAAGTCGGATTTTTACTTGTTAAAATGATGATAATCAATACAGGGTCATCTTGTAAATCATCCGGTGGTAGTTCCTGAATTGATCTTTGTGCAAGAAGTAGGCATGATCGTTTCTGATTTTAATTTTATCGATGTAAATTAATCCATTTACTTCCGAAACTTTTTCGGGTTTAAACGTCGCTTTGTTGAGTTGAGTTACATGTGTTATTCCATCCCTGGTATAGCAGGTATAAACATCCTGCCAGGTATCATCAACAATGATTTGTTTTGTCCACTTTTTGCCATTATGGAAGTTGATGGGAATTTTTTGTACAACCTTCAAATCCTTGTCAAACTTGATCACCTCGCTGTTTGTATAATCAAAAATGAAAACCGTATCAGAGATTTTGTAAAGTGGAGCAAAAACCGGCGATAGTATTTGACTGTCCATCCAGTCCATACCTATTGTTTGTCTGTAGATGTCGAGATTTTCGCGAAGTGTTTTCACCGAAACCATAAATTCTTCAACGCCTTGTTTTCGAAGTTGAAGGAAATACTTAAGGTCAAATTCCCGCTCGAGGTACGATCGTTTTGCGCTATCGGCTATGGAATAAAACAGTTTGTTTTCGTTTTCGCTTATGGCAAAATAAAGACTTTCCAGTCCCCGGTATCGCATATTGTTAGTCAGGATACGATCATTAAACTCAGCTCTGCACTGGTGCATGGTTGCCATAAAATCCCATTTGGATAATGAATAAAGGAGCTGTATTTTCTGATAATCGTAATATATTTGATAAGCACTGTCTGCGGTTAGCAAATGCACATTTCCCATAAAATCTTTGTAAAACCCTTCGGGGATAATTGAAAGTTCATGAGTTAGGATAAGATCACCGTTGTCTTCAAGAATTAAAAGCTCCGATTTTTTTCTGGTTTTCTCGAAGGCAAGCACCAGTATAAAATCCTCGTAAAATTCAAAATCGTAGGCATGTAAACGGGGGTCGGGATGAATGTTTTGGATGCGATTTTCCTGAATGTTGACCTCTTTCAACATTTGAATTTTTGGGGCAAGTCGTATTTGTGATATTTGGTTTGTTACTATAAATTCGGTGGTGTGGTGTCTTATTTCAGAAATGATAATCATCACGGGTAAGGCTCTGACCCGTAGTTCAAAATTACCAAGATTATCGCTTGAGGTTCCCTGGAGTGTTCCCTTCACTATAATGTTGGCATCAGCAACAGGAGTGTTGGTGAGGCTGTTGATGATTGCCCCGGTAATGGTAATCTGGGCACAAAGTGATGCTGTGATAAAAATAAATAAAAATAAAAAACCGGTACGCTTCATCTTAATAGATATTTTCGTTTTCAAATATCCCCGGTCCACTAATTGTTGTTAGTTAATTTTGGATGTGAAAATACAAAAATATTTTCCGGGATGTGATTTGAACCCGTGAGATGTCCGAATGAAAATGTAAAAGGTAAATCACAATGCATGTCGCTTAAAAGCAAATTCTTTGAAACTGAACCAGCATTTATCTTGTAACTCTCGACTTTTAAATTCTGATTCCCTACCTTCTTATCACCAATTTTTGAATAGCAGTATTATCCCCAAGTTTTATAACAATAACATAGATGCCCGTTTTTATCCCGGGGATTTGGATGGGGTTTGTTTTCCCGTATGACAGGAATCCATTCTGGATTGTTCTTCCCATCATATCATGAATAAAAAACTGTGCTTCCCCGGAATAGTTGATTTGCCTGAGGTCGATATAAAAACCTTCATCGGAAACCGGGTTTGGAAATACCGGAATTTCAAGATTCCGTGTGCTGTTTTCGTTTATCCTAACATTATAATCTGGGAAATAGATAATACCACCATTTTGAACCCTTTGCCTTATGGTGTCGATGCGCTGGTTCATGATGTCGATGGTGGAAAGCTGGTCGGTGGTATCGTTGTCGCGGGCATACACAAAGGCCACATCTAATGATTGCATTTCGCCGGGAGCAAAGGTGAAGGGGCCAGTTATGCTCACGCCGAATTTATACCCCGGCATTTCACCTTCTGTTTCTTCTGTCCAGTAATTTCCATTTTGGTTGAAGCCCCCATTTGGATACTCACATCCAGTGCCCCAATTTAGTGGGTCGGAATCACCTGGCAGGACGAAGCTACATACAGGGCCTACATTTGTATAGTTCCATGGGCACCCTGTGTTCCAGTGTCCTGTGAGCCAGCTAAAATATTGTGATGCATACTGAGGCCTGGCCCATCCGGGTACTGCATCCATGTAATATGTTCCGAATTTGGTCATGCCCATTCGTTCATTGTCCACAATCCCATCCTCGAAATTCATTCCGTTGATGCTTTCATCACACCCGCCTGAAGCATTATCCATATTATCTTCAGGCATCAAAGGCCCGCCAAGGATTGTAATGCCCTGTACAGGAGGATTAGCTCCATAAGCATAAGGCTGTCCATTTCCATCTGTTTCCACTGCATTGTAAACAAAGGCATTGCCCCTGCCTACATCGCACCTTACATAATCATCGCCCGGATACCCCAAATAGAAATTGGTGTGCATCCCGATATAAACATCCTCGTAAATTCTGCCTGAGCGATTAATAAAGTCGTAATGAAGGAAAATGGTGTTGAACAATGCACTATCGTTCGGTTGGTCAAAAGCGTAGGCATTGCCATGAATTTCCAACTGCATCCTTCGGCCATCGGTCTCACTGTGCAATCCGTAGCCATCGTTAAATATAAAATACAATGACTGATCGCCCCTGATTAGCGGCACATCTCCATCCAGGGGATTATAAATGTCATCCCCATTCTGGTCGAAGAAAGGAGCAAGCAGTTTTGCCTGTCCTAATTCCAGATCGCCATTTCCCGGCCAGGTAGCTATACTTTCGATGGGCACATAGCCAGGGTCTTTATGGTGGGCAATGTGATAATCGATTTCTTTAGGTGTGATTTTCCATATCCTGTATTTCGCCAAATCCTCATTTTTATATTCCTCCGATACCGGCCCGGGCCAGAAATCCTCACCATTCATTCTAAAGGATTCAGCAGCAGTATAAAGCTTGTTGTTTGATATTCCTCCAATCCATAAGCTATTCTGATCAATGGTTCGTTTCCCGCTACCTTTCGGCACCTCAAATAATCCACTCGAAAATCCCGCCGGATCATAATAATGCATGCCCACCGCACTGAAACTTGCCTTTATATTGTTTGCATCCAGAGTATCGATCAAAGTTCGTTGCACTGTCGGCATAAAACAGATCTTACCTGCAGCACCTGCAAAAATATTGTTATCGATTAACCAGTATGATGTTTCAACCGGTTCTGTTAAAGAAAACTCTGCCGAATATCCTATCACTGAATCATTCTCAACCCATGTCTTCAAGCCCTTCTTATCGTCAATATAATGAACAGCTATAGAATCGGAATTGGGATTATGATCATTCATTAAAATGTTTTTAGTGCCTCTCAGCCCCGGCCAATAGAATACTGTATCAGCCCTCCCGTAAATGGTTGATTCATCCGGTATAAAAGTAACATGGATATTTGCTTCATTGGATATCATGGCCGGATTGTCGGACCTGGCAAATCGGTAGGGTACGCTCACCGTTCCACCAAAGTTTTCATACGGTTCCATTTCAACCGTACTGTCATTCACTGAATTAATCTTTGTCAACCCCAAGGGATCAGAGATTTCGGCGATCTCAATCGTCATGCCGTCGGGATCGGTATCATTTTTCAGTGGATTGATGTCAAAGGCTTCAAAAACATGAGCTGTGATACTATCATCATTTGCAACAGGCTGATTGTGGTTTTCGGTTACCTGAACCACAATATTTGCTTTGGCATAATGAGGTGGATTGTTTTTTTCTTTGATATAGTAATAAAGATGCACGTCTTCAGCCAGGTAGCTATAAGGCGTAAATGTGATGATTGAATCAGAAAACCCGAGCAATCCTTTGTCGAAATATTGTCCGGCCGACATGATAAGCAGTGAATCGCCATTTATATCAATGTCGTTCGTAAGCACAGGAATTTCAACAGGAAACCCTGCAACAGTGGTGGCGGTATCGTTAATTGCCAAGGGCAGATTTGGATTTTCAAGGATGTGTAAAAAACCGAACGCTTCATTTGAAACATGATCTATATTCTGCGTTTCTGCATTATAATAACTGAAATAGTTCACCAGTCCTGTTTGTGCATTTGGTAAGGGAACAATGGTTATATATTGATCATCCCATGAAAAATATTCGCAGGATTCCATTTCTTCCACATCAAAAATATACAGCTGGTCACTTTGTGGATCGAAATCATTTGCCAGCACTTCCATTGTGATTGTATCGCCCTGCATCACAGTTACTGTATCGTTTAGAGCAAATGGATAATCAGGATTATAGCTTACTTCCAGATAAATGGAATAACGTGATGAAATGGCTCCGGAAGTCAATTCTTTGAGGCTTATTCTAACCTGATCGATGCCCTGAAAATTTTCTGTAATGATTACTGAAAGCGTACTGTCGGATTCCTTAGAAGCATCTCCATGATTCGGATCTCCAACGCTTTTGATTTCGAAATCATCGCCATCGGGATCAAATGCATGATCGTATATATTAATGATAATTTCCTGGCCGGTAATAATAGCCAGCGTATCCGGGGCAACTTCAGGAAGTTCATTATCTGTCACTTCAATAAAAACCCACGCCGAATCCATAAATTCAGGCTGGCCGGTTTTTGATATTTTATACATCAGGCTATCCGTACCTGATGATACATAATTTTGGTACCAAATCGAACTGTCGTTGTGGCTCCATACTAAGCCAACAGCAGCTTCCGGCCGCTCAGCTATAGCGATGGCATCCCCGTTGGGGTCGTAATCGTTGAGCAGCAGATTGAACCACGCTTTGTAGTATTTCTTTATGCTTACTGTGTCGTTAAGCGCTATCGGGTTTGATTGCCCGATAGCAAACTGGCTTACGATTAAAAAGATCAGCGCTAAAAATATTGGCCGAGGTAGTATGAATTTTTTCATATCATTTTTATTTATCGCCTGATAACCAGTTTCCTGGTCACCTTGCTGTTTTTGTCCTGTATTGATAAGATATAAACTCCGTTTTCGAGGTGCGAAATATCGAGGGCATTAATTTTACCGCTCATTATCGATTCCTGTTTTATGTTGCGTCCCAGCAAGTCTGTGATGTGCACTTGCAGATTTTCCTGACTGCTTCCTTCAGTCACTATCCTGATTTGGGTGCCACTTGCAGGATTCGGGAATACGGATACTGAAAATGTTGTGTGTGGATATTCCGTAATTCCAACCGAATAAGTGGGGGGGTAAATAATGCCGCCGTTTTCCACACGGTTTCTGATGGTGTCGATGCGTTGGTTCATAATGTCGATGGCCGAAAGCTGGTCGGTGGTGTCGTTGTCGCGGGCATAAACATAAGCCACGTCCAACGACTGCACTTCGCCTAGGGCAAAAGTAAAGGGGCCGGTGATGCTTAGCCCACGGCGATCTCCGGGTTGATTCCCTGTGGTTTCCTCATCCCAATAAAAATCGTTTTGGTTGTATCCACCGTTGGGAAATTCACAATTTGTTCCCCAGTTTAAAGGATCGGAAGCACCGGGAAACATAAATTTACATTCGGGGCCAACTGCCTGGGGGTCATTGATGTGACCAGTTCCACCGTATAAGAGGCTTGTGTTATCTTTCCACAGCCCTCTTAAATAGTTGTAGTATTCAGTAGCAACTTGTGGGTCAGTAATACTTGGGTTTGCAGAAGTATTGTTGAAATAGGAGAATCCGGTCATTCCTAAACGCTCATTATCTGCAATGCCATCTCCAAAGTTCAAACCATTAACGCTTTCGTTGCATCCTCCGGCAGGATTATCTATAGCATCTTCCGGCATTGTTGCACCTCCAAGGATAACCATGCTCTGAACCGGTGGGTTTTCGCCATAAGCTTCGGGTTCACCCATACCATCTATAGCTACGCCATTGTATGCATAAGCAGCCCCGCGCGAAACATCACAACCCATAAAATCATCCCAGGCATATCCCAAATCGAAATCATTGAGAAACCCCAAGTAAGTATCAAAGTATATTTTTTCGGAACGGTTGTACAAATCATAATGAACAAAAATGGTATTATACAAATTGCTGTCTGGCACATTATCGAAAGCAAAAGCGTTGCAATGGATTTCAACGTTCATATTTTTCCCTTCAGATTCGGTGTGTATTCCACGGCCATCGTTATAAATGGAATAAAGTGATTGGTCTCCCCTGATTAAAGGAAAATCACCAATGTAAGGATCATAAATTCCGTCTGAGTTCAAGTCGTAATAGGGAGCCAGTTGTTCCGCCTGTCCCAAGTCTGTATTTCCATTGCCGGGCCAGGTGGCAATACAAGTGATGGGCTCATAGTCCATATCCAGGTAATGGGCAATATGGTAATCGATTTCGGTTTTATTGATTTTCCACACCCGGTATTTCATCAAGTCGTCTATCGGATAGGAATCCGATACGGGGCCTGTCCAAAAATCAATTCCATTTTGTCGGTATCTTTCGGCAGCGAGGTAAAGTGTGTCATCAGCCACGCCACCTATCCACATTGTATTGGTAAACATGGTTTGTTTGCCACTGCCTTTGGGTACTTCGAATTTAATATATTCATTCTCTGTTTCCAGTTCCCAAAAGTTTTGTCCAAAAGCTGTAAAACCGGCATTGATGTTATTGATGTACAACGAATCGGCCTGGTGTAAATTTGTAACCTTAACTTTAAGTTTTGCAAAGGAGAGCCATGAAAAACCATTACCCAAATAATAATAAAATTCATATTCGCCATGTATAATTGCTTTTGGTTTTACGAAAACTAAACTGTCGTCATAGTAAAAATAACCGATATTATACCCTCCGGGAATAGATACATTTGCAATGTCCATGTTGTTCGGGTTGATGTCATTGAGAATGATGTTAACGGAATCCATGCTTAATGAATTTACGGTAATTTCATCATCAACCGCCAAAAGTGAGTCGGGATTGGGTTCGACAATAATACAAATTTCACCCCTGGTTGAGAACATGGCCGGATTGTTCTCATAATAAAACCTGTATTGTTTTTTTATCGTACCCGAATAGTTGGCACGGGTACGAATTATAACATCTGTGCTGGTAAGGCTGTCCAATTCCATCGAAAAGGCATACGGATGTGGGTTGTCCCCGGAAAATTCTCCACTTAATAAAAAATCCCCCCAGTAGGGTGAAATATCATTTAGTAATGGGCTGAATGTTAAGCTGTCGAAGGATTGCATATAAATAGTATCGTTAACAGCTATTGGCATATTGTTGTTTTCGGTGATGTTTACATTGATAATACCCCAACAATAATGTGCCGGATTGTTGCTTTCCGAAATCTTATATTGGAGTATTACATCTTGCGTAATAAATGAAAACGGGGAGAAGGTAATAACGGAGTCATTAAAAGCCATGATACCATTTTGTTCTATAAAATAAACATCCGTAATAATGAATTCATCACCGTTTACATCATAGTCATTTAGCAATGGATAAATTTCAACAGGAAGGCCTGCTGTTGCTTCAACAACATCTTCAACAGCTAACGGCAAATTGGGGTTGGGGAAAATATGTACATAGCTGTTGGCACGATTTGAAAGATGATCAGGATTGTTCACTTCCCGGCACTGGTAGTCGAAATACAAAAAGATACCCGTATCAGCATTTATATCAGGGATAAAAGTGATAACAGTATCATTAACATCATAATAGGCCAAATATACATTATTATAGCAGTCATAAATCTGAAGTTCATCACCCTGGAGGTCGGTATCGTTATCGAGCACATAATACCAGCAGGTATCTCCTGGATATGCAATAATTGTATCATCAACTGCAAAGGGGTATTCGGGGTTCAAGGAAACATCCAGATTTAAGTAGCTATAGTTGGTTTCACCCGAAGCAAGCTCCCTAAGTTTTATCTTCATCGAATCCAGGCCTGTAAAGTTGTGTGTTATGCTCACCCAAAAGGTGCTATCTGATAATTCGTCTGCTTCACCATTTTCCGGGTCATATACCTTATTAAGGTCAAATTCATCACCATCTGGGTCCCAGGCCAAATCGTAAATATTTAACTCCAGTGTACTCCCAACTTCAATAGGGATGGGATCGCTGTTTACCACAGGTAGCACGTTGGGCAGTACTTCGATAAACAGCCAGGCAGAATCCTGGAAATCATGGTTGTCCTTTTTCCTGATTTTATACTGCACACTATCCCAACCTATGTATTCATGGCTTTTGTATAGGAGCATGCTATCATTGATCGAGAGAATGTTGCCATGTATTGGATTGCCGGCATCGAACACTTCAATTTCATCTCCATCAGGGTCATAGTCGTTGCTCAACACATTTACCCAAACCCGATGATACATTTTAATGCTGGCCGTGTCGTTCATGGCCACAGGGTTGGTTTGGGCTGAGAGCTTTGTTGATAAAATCATCAATGCGGACATCGATGCAAATAATAATACGATGTAGTTATTTTTCATAGCATTTGGGTATAAATGATTTAAATCTAAGTTTAATCAAACTGCAATGTATTCAAAAAAACTCTGATCTTATATCAAAATCAGTTTAGGTCTATATTTAATCAGTTTGCGGTAAAAAAATTAACTCCAACGACCATTAGGTCATTGGGGTTAAGTTATGTGATTCTTGGTTTACATTTTCTTTGGAAAATAAGTAGGCAGTTCTCAGCTGGCAGTCCGCTTGGCCTAGAGACTAAGGACTGCTTGGTGTAATTTTATTTTCGTCAATTGTTCAAGCTTTTTCACTGAATTCATTGGGGCACCATGTTTATCAGTCTTCCAATATTATTATTAGTTTTGTGTTTAGGTCGTGATATTCAAATCTTAAAACTTTTTTTATGCAAATTTCAGATGTAAAATTAGAATTGTTCAGATACATAGATAATCTGGAAAAAAACAAACTGCTGCAGATTTATCATTATTTGATAGAGAAAAAGGCTAAAAATGTGGAAGCCGATTTTTGGGATTCATTAAACGAGTGGCAAAAAAATGACATTGAAGCCGGTCTGAGTGATCTTGAGAATGGCAAAAAAAGAAGTATTGACAAAGTATTGGCAAAGTACGAATAATGAGATTTAAGGTAACAATATCAGAAAGAGCTGAAAATAATCTGGATAAAGTATTTGAATATTTAATAGAAAATTGGCCTGCAAGCGTAACAAGTGATTTCAAAATAAAATTGACCGAGACGATTGATCATCTTCGAAATAATCCCTATATGTATGAAGCCTCAATCCTAAAGGAGGGCGTCAGGCGTTGCTTTATTACAAAACATAATGCAATGTATTACAGGGTTACTGGAGCTGAAATTGAAATTATTACCATACATGATACAAGAAGCAACCCCGAATCTCTGAAATTGTAAATTACCGAATTGTAAACTTCTAAGATTGCCTGTCCGTTTAAAAATTGAAAAAGGCGATGAAATCTGATTCCATCGCCTTTTTTTTGATTAAAATTATCGTGCTTTATTTATTCTCCTTAATCCTCCCGGCAATAATCCCCGAAATTTCTTCGATGGCAATTCTGTCCTGTTTCATCGAGTCGCGCTCGCGGATGGTTACGGTGTTGTCTTCGAGGGTTTGGTGATCAACGTTAATGCAATACGGAGTTCCGATGGCATCCTTTTCATCAAAGTGGCACATTGTTTATTTCATCACATAAACTTCGCTTGCCTTTAAAAGGTTTGTTTTTTATTTTAACCTCTAATTATATGATTTATTATTGCTTATAAAGAAGAAATCAACTTCACCAGGCGCCGGCAAGGAAATAATCCCTGCCGGGTAAGGAAATTAGTATTATTGAAGCACCAGTTTTCTGATGGCTTGCAATTCTCCCTGAGTTAATTTTAGATAGTAAATTCCTTTCGGATAAGAGGACAAATCGATGCTGAATTGATTTGATTGTTTATTAAACTTTAAAATACTGCCACCATGAATATCAAAAACTTCGCAATCCACAGGGTTAGCTCTGTTTAAACTCACGTTAAATCTACCTGTTGAAGGATTGGGATGAATATCGACAAATAAAGGTGAAGATTCAAAATCCTCCAAGCCGGTAAGCTCGATATTTGTAATCGCTGATAAGCCATGGTTGGTGAAATAACATGTCTGCGGCATTTTTTCATCGAATCCAACATTTACCATAGTTTTATTTTCCAAGTAAGGATTGAATACCTGGAAATACATAAGTTCGCCTTCTTTAAGTCCATCTACATTGGGCGTGGTAGCGTCATCACCAAAGGCAGTAATGGCTATTGCCTCCGAAAAGTTGCTGATTACAGAATAGCCCATGCACTGATCTTCATAATTAAACACACCAATATATTCATACTCTTTTAATTGACTAATCACAGAAACAGGTAATGCAATGGTGTGAGTATTGGCTGTTTTTTGATAAAACTCACCTGGTAAAAATATTTCATTTTTAAAAGATGGAATATTGTTTTGATTAGCGGGAATACCCTCTCCGCTCTCACAATCCGGGAAAGTGATTTGCGTGTCATTATCCATCAAAACAAAATATGCTTGTCCGGGCGAAAGCACCTGGAGCGTATTTATGCCATAAGCTGGCCAGTAAACTGCTGTACCACTTACTTCTTTTGCGATGATAATCCCTGTTTCATTGAACAAATCCTCAATCTGGGTATAACAATTAGCTAAAACAGGGATAAGATTCCAACCTTCATCAAGCAAAATGGTTTTGTTGGTGATGTTACTGCCTGTAATGCTTAAGGTGGTGGTTTGGTTTACTTTAATTTTATAACCGGCATAGGGATTCCAATCCAAGAGTGTATTAATGTTTTCGCCGGGCCAATATAAACCATTTACCCCCTGCAAGATCACCAAATCGTTTATAATCGGTTGAAGCAACACACTCACCGCAGTTTGTTCGGGAGCAATATAGCTTGATATGCCGGACCAGCCACTATTCAGATTAATGACTTGCTGCGGTGGCGGCACCATTAAGTACAACGATATGTAATCTTCGGCAAAGACGAAGCAAGGTGCAATGGGCGAGGCAATCATGGATAATTCAACATATCCGGTAGCGATATCGTATGAGCCTGGAATGTAAGTGGGATTTACAACATCGGGTTCGCTAAAGATGCCATCTCCCATACTTGCCCACATAATATTGGAATAGTTTTCTGCACTTGCATCTGATAGTAAATATGATTCTTCGGGGGTGATGGTAGCATCCGCTCCGGCATATACCACAGGAATACCAATTTCGGATACTGTGATTGAGCCACTCATCCAGCCGGATATTTGGTTTCTAGTTCCTTCCACTGTAAAAATTCCATGGGCTAAGTCGAACCAGGATAGGGATGCGCCTGTCCCGTTCTTTAGTTGCCCCTCAGGCATCCCATCTTTGTACAATTGATAAACGGCCCCTGCCTGTGAACCTGAAAGATTAACCTCTCCATTGGGCAAATCCGTTTCACAATAGGAACCACCCCCTGTAACATCGTAAATTGCTAAAACTGCGCCTGGCGTAGTAAATGAACAAGGGCCTCTCCATTCGCTTTGTTCGGATTCAGCACAATTGCTGTTTACATAAACATCGTAGGCAGTTTCAGGATCAAGGTTTGTTAATGTGTATTGCAATTCCGTGATGTCCTGGATGAAATTTCCCTGGCTTGCAGGATTGAAATCACTTTCTCCCCATTTGATATTCCAGGAGGTAAACGAACCTACCTTTTGCCAGCTTATGATGGCACTTTCTTCGGCAACGTTCTCTGCAGCGAGATTTACGGGAGGTTGACAGGGAATGATAATGGCTGTGCGATTGCCTAATTCGTCATAGGTATAGACTAATTCGATATTGTTGTTTAAGTGGCTTCGCTCTATCATATTAAGTTTACTAAACTGATACAGGTTATTTATGCTCTGACAAAAAACATGACCCCCTAAAAAACTCAAGACAAACACCAAACAAATTTTTTTCATTATTAGACGTTTTATTTTGTGCACAACAATTACTTTCTTTTCATCAAATACCTCTTATATAGCCACATTGAGTCTGTGATGCCTGCATTAAACATTTCAGAGGTATCCATCAATAAACCAACAACAGGAAATGCTGTACCCATAATTAACTTTGTGTCTGCCCAAGCGACATCTCCTAAAGTTGCATTTCCATTTATATAATCATAATTTACTTCTAAGCATTCCACAATACTAACTATTTTACTGATAGTTCCAAATGTTTTAAATTGTGATTTTGACATTATTTTTCCATAAGTCAAAATATCCGGATCAAAACTGCCTATTCCTTTAATGGCACTACTTAAATTTATATGCATTTGACCTGCTGGATCAATTTTGACTATAGGATTATTCTTCCCATAAACAAATAAATTTGTATTCCACACTGGATCCTCCGACAAAAACCTTCCAATATCTGGTCTGTAATATCTGGCTCTCATGAAATAGAGTAGAGAATCTTCATACATCACGCCATATTTACCCACATATCGGTAAGGGTTAAAGTCCGTTTCAATCTGATCTAACAATTGGCCGAAATCATCATAAACGTATTTATGAGTTATTTCCTGGCTGGCATCTGTGATTGCAATGGTACTCCCGCGAGAATCATAATGATAACATTGAATGGAATTGTCAGTTGCTTTTATTCTGTAGAGTAAACCAGCGCCATGTATGTAATAATACTGAACCGTATTTGAGGCATCACATTCTTCCAATACATTATCAAGACTTCCGGAAATATCAAGAACATAGCGTGTGGTTACGCCATTACGCGTGGCTGTCCTGCGGTTTCCCATAGCATCATAAACAAAGGATGCATTGAAGGTACCACCTACGCTGCTCAGTTTGTTCTCGGTATTATAACTGTAATTGTAGCTGGCTTCAGGGCTGACTGCGCTTTTTAGGTTTCCATTGAAATCATGTGAAAATTGGATTGAACCAGCCTGTTGTATCCTGTTCGCATCGTCGTAGGTGTATGAAATATCCATAGCTTGTATTTCAGGAAGGTCCAGTGGTTCCAAAACTTGCTCGGCGGTGTGGTTTCCTATGCTATCGAGGGTGTAAACATAAGAACATATAATAGTGCCGTCCGACTTACTATTCTCAATACCAGTCAACCTTCCGGCATCATCGTACGAATAGGTGGAAAAAGTGCCATTGGGTAAATCGACTCTCGACAGCCTCCCATCATCTAAATAAAAATAGGTAGAAACCTGGTTGAGCCAGTCTGTTACTGTATGAAGCAAGTTGTCATCATCATAATTGTATTGAACTTCCAGATTTCCCGGATAAATGATCTTCTTCAGGTTATTGGCATTGTCATATTCATATTGAACCTGGTTAGTATAGTAATCTGAATAAGAAATAAGCCTGCTTAATGAGTCATAAACAAAACTAAGTGTTCCATTTATGTCCTGAATTTGTGTCGGCAGGTCGTTGTTGTTGTATGAAAAAGTGTTGCTTAAGAAGGGACCAACAGCTGTTTTCAATCGGTTGGTAGAATCATAGGTATAATTAATGGTCTGGCCATTGCGGTTCAAAATCGATTTTTGCAGCCCAAGCATAGTAGCATTAATGAAAGCAAGCATCCAATCATAGCAATGGGTTTTCTGTATGATTTAGTTATAATTTTCATAATTTTTACTTTTGAATTTTTATCGCCTCATAAGGCTTCGGGTTCAGCCTTCATTTTTCAATTTATTTGGACTTTTCACCACATTGCGTTTTGAATACACAAATTTGTATCCCGTATTCATCTCAGCTTCTTTGCTTGATGCAATCGTGAATTTCATCACCTGACTGCCAGAACCCTCATCGCCATAATCTTCATCATCAGGATTGAAATATCCATTATAAGGGTTCGTGCCCACTGCTGGAGATATCAATTGACCCTGATGCCACGCTGTGACAGTAAAATTGGTCTTTTCCGACACATCGCAATTTGAATAAAAGTCAACCCTAACAATGTAAGTACCATCTTCAACAATGGCCTCTTCGCTGTAAGTAATATTTTCGCTGTTGATGTTATCAATCGAACATCCTGCGTTGGAATCCACATCCAGAAGGCCCCCATTTTCGGACTGATCCATGCCGTAAAAAATTTCCGTTTCATTGGGTTCCACCAGGTGCAAATCCACATCATTAGGCTGATTCCAGGAGCAGCTTACCTGCAGGATGCCGGTACCGGCTTCGATACGCGATACAGTTATAGTTTCGTGAGTGCTTACCAAGCCTTCATTATCGAGCAAGGCTACCACAATTACGAACGAATTGGTTTCGAAAGTCTGGCTAAACAAGAGGATTAACAGGATTGTCTCATCCAAAGATTTGAGATTTTCGGCAGGTAAAATATAGTATCCATTCTCACCCAGCACGCCAACCAAAACATCCTTCACGGTTGACGTGGTTTGAATGGTCAGTGGATTGCTGCCCCCTTCTAAAACGGAAGCATTTCCGTTGAGGGAATTAATAACTGGTGCTTGTTCAGATTCTGATTCCGCCGGAAAGGTGGCATTTTCGAAACTGCTGTTCTCCACCCTAAAATACGATTTTTCAATTTCGTTGGTCTTTTCAGTCTCCTCATCTTTTTTGCATCCTGCAAAAATCAAGGATATTACCGTAGCCACAAGAGCCATTACCAATAATAATTTGTGTGTTTTCATCTTTGTCTGTATTTAATTATAAGTTCATAAAACGATCTTGCTTCTCAATAGAGTCCAATTCTTGATGCTTTTTCTTAAAGCTTTTCGGGATTCGCCATCTATAATTTTTCATATTAATTATTATTCTTCCATTTTTACTTTAGCACGAAACATTGTTCCATACGCTATCAATTTACCCTCATCGAAAGGTTTTAAGAAAACAATATCCTGTAAATAAAATGCTTCCATTTTATTTACTTTACATGTTTCAATAATTTTTGTTTGCAAATCTTGAATCGCCTTTTCCGTTGGGTCTGATGCCATTCTACTTCTCACAGAAACAGTGAAGAAAACCGTTTGACTATAATCGTAATTAAACATTAATGAGTCAGGCTCAACAGAAATAATGTATGGGTTTATCTCTGCATCTTGTGAGAAAACCAGTGATGTAATTGCAGGTAACGCAATCATTACCGAGAATAATAATAATTTTTTCATAATAATTAAAAATAAAATTTCCCCTACTCTAAAGGCTTTTCGGGATCCGCCCCTGCTTTTTTGGCCTGTGCGGGTCAGGCATTAAATTATTCGATAAGTTTTTTGTTTTTCCAGGATGAATTGATAATACTGCCGGTATTTACTTCCGGAGTTTGTTCTCTGTTAAGCATTTTAATTGCGGTAATCTTTACATTCTTCCTAATAAAATCAGCCAGTTGCTCATAGCTTACATCACCTTTGGTTTCTTGCAATTTTTTGAGCAAAAAATAGGTAAATAACCCATGGCCTTTATCTGGGTATGGATTCGACACCTGGTCTCCGGAAGATGCTGAGAAAACTATTATGTTTCCTTCAATTAAATCTTGTTTAGGTTTTACCTTTACCGAACGTGCCGCTATAAGCCCCTGATTTCTGCCTCCACCACTGAAACACGCATCAATGAAAACGGTAAGATCTTGCAAAGGGAATTCAGTTAACATTCGGTATAAATCATATAATTGAATCCCGTTGCGTACGTCAGAACCTGTTACATCCACCGGAATTAAATAGGGTTCTTTTGTTTCAGGGTCAGGGTAGCCATGTCCGGCATAATAAAAATATACCCTTGCTTTTCCTTCTGAATACTCGATAAGTTTGGTGAGCTTGGTAAGCTCCCGTTTTATTTGTGTACTCACTGCATCGGTTAACAGAACTATATTCTCTTTAGGTACACCCAAAGTTTTTTCGGCATAAAGCGAAAATGTTGTTGCATCGGCGATTGCAAACTGAACGTTAGACTCTGAATTTAATCCGCTTTGGTATTTAGTATAATCTTCGTTACCAATGATGAGTGCATAAGCATCCTTGTAAGTACGATTATTTTCAGGTATATCAATATCAACCTCAGATGAATGGGAATAGCTTAGCAAGTTTGGGGCGGGCATTTCATTTGGTTTACCTGAGTAATGATCCGATATTATTACTTTGACATAAGCACAAATTTCTTCAAGACCCTTTTGATATGCTTTATTGCTCGCTTGATCATAGTTTGTACCACCTCCTTTTAAATCAATAAAAGATTTTTGATAATTCGACACATCCATATTGTTATCGGATATTGTAATATCGACATTTGCGCTTAAAAGGGCAAAATAAAGACCTCTTAGGGTATTCCCACGACTGGTGTTGGCATCGATGGCAATCATGATAGTATCGGACGTAGATATTGCAATATCTTTAAGGCAGTTAGTAATTCCTATTTTAAGGATGCTACTATTATCCGCCTGACCAAAAACTTGTTCGTTTGTTTGAATTGAAAGCTGTTGTCCAAAGACCCAATACAAACTAATTATAAAAACCATCGTTAGTGCTGCCTGTTTCATGCCTGATTTAATTTTTTAAATAAGTAGAAATTCATAACTGTCACTATTCATACCTTCAGAGGTCTAAGTATTTATCGTTTCACATCATCACTGTGAATATAGCCCTCTTTATCGCCTATTAGTTTTATCAAAAACCAATCGCCATCTTCCTTGAGAATTACAAATTCCAAATCCCCAGGTACTTTGCTTATAGTTTCAGAACCTTTAGACGGTTCTCTTTTTACTTCATATCTGTCTGATCTGCTACCTTTGGTTTTCACTTTATCGGCCAAAGCGTTTTCGTCCTGCACAAATCCTTGTTTTTCAATAATTACTCCTAAATTTGCTAATTGGTCTCTCATTTCTACTTCCTTCTGCACCCAATTGTAGGCTGCCTGATAATCTTTGGGGTCAAGCTGATACAGCACTTCTGCATATTCGAGTGCTTTGTCATAGTTGCCGTAAATATCATTTAAATAAGCAAGACTAACAAGAGTGCTGGTATTGTAAGGGTCAACATCATAAATGCCTTTGAAAATTGAATATGCTTGTATAAAATCATAATCCTGGAGAAATTTTTTAGCCTCTTTTCCTTGATCTTTGTATTCTTTTTCTTTAATTTTCGGGAAGTCATATTTCATACTGCTAAAGTGAGGGCAAAAATAATTACTCAGATAATAGGCAATATCATTTACACATTTATCAGCTATCTGACTTGGAGATGACATTCCAGAACGTTCATCGTTACATGCACTTTCGGATTTAGACACCTTTGAATCAGTTGTACCCAAAATCTCACCTGAGCTTGTGGCAATAATTTTCATTCGGGCTTCGGCGGTAACTATACGTTTTTTGCAATACTTAACCCAATAATTGCCCTTTGAGTCTGTTCCTTCACTTTTGGTATCCTTATCTTTATACGAATAAGAAACCGAACCGGTGATGATAGCATCGATTCCAAGTATTTTACCTATTTCTGCCGCTTGGGTGTCATCAATTAAACCGCTGTTACTTAAATTTTGTTCCTGAAGAACTTTGTCAATTTCAGTACGTTCAACAAGCGAAAATACATTTGTTCGAGCACCTTTCAAATAAGTATTTCCTTCTGTACCTTTTGAGAAAAAACCACCTGAAAGATCATGTATTCCCCTTTCATCTTGCATCAAAAAGGAAGTCATATAGTCAGCAAGGAGTTTGCCCTTTTCACCTTTAAAATCCATAATCGATATTTTTTCGACACCCGTTAATTCTTTTTCAGGTGGTTTCAGGATAAAAACGGTTACATCCTGAGCAAAGCAAAGCATTGCCGTAAGAGTCATTGCAATTAAAAGTAGATTTTTTTTCATAAGGTGTAAGATTTAAGTTAAAGAACTGTGTTTATTATTTTATGGCCATGCGGCCTTGTAATTCTATCTGCAATATTACCCATGTTTTTACTCCTGTACATCCCCAAATTTGGCCATTTTGCCTATCCCTGAATTTGGGGATAGTATCCCTTAATTTGGGGACAAACGGGTTTATCAATAGAGCAAATTGGTAAATATAGGTTTACGCCAGAGACGCAGCATCTGGTTGTCGCTGCTCACAATCTTAGCTCCGAGTGTAAATGAAATATAATAGCCGGGGCCAAATGTAAAATCTGGGCCGTACGAAAAATCACTGTTTACATATTTTACTTCTCCTTCGGAATATAAAATACCTGCTTTAGCGTACAAACTGAAAATATCTCCACGATTCTTACCTCGCGTTTGTAATTTTATTCCACCGAAGTAATTCATATTGTTGTATTGGTCTTTGTTTTCTTCGGGCTTTTCATCATCTTCCCCAAAATTGCCCCATAAACTAAATGCCAAATCCAAAGATAAATCAAGATGTCTGAATACTGCGCCACCCATCGAAAATTCAAAATTTAAAAATGGTGATACTAAGGTTTGCCGGCTATCGATAGTTTCGATTGTTCTAAGACTGACGATGGTAGTTCTAAGTCCATATAAGCCTATTTGCCCAAGACCGAATACATGCGAATCTAAATAATAATCGTATTCGTAGGTAAGTACTGAAAATACCAGGTCTCTATTGCGTGAATACATAGGAATCATGTGGCCATTTACCTGAGGGAATCTTACTCTGCCCTTGAATACCTTTTTATCATCACTGGTTAATGTTAAATTATAATTGCCCTTGGTGTTATAGATAATATTGGGATGTGTAGGATATTTACCATTTACACCGTTGCTAAATTCAACAGTCATTTTTTCACGATTCTTTGGCTTAAACAATATTTTCTCCGGTTCCAAATTGAAATAATAGTCATTAGAATTCCTGTTGATGATAAGTTCCTCAACTAAGTTTTCATAACTTTCTTTTTCGAGCCGTAGGTTATGAGTGCCAATAGTCAAATCCAGGCTTACCTTCGATCGTCCTACCTTTTCGCCATCGATAAATACCGTTGCATTATCGGGCGTGGTATAAATGCTGATTTTACGATTCTCGTTAAAGTCTGCTTTAAAACGCGTAGTTTTCGATTCATCAATCTCTATCGTATATTCAGTTTGCTTAGTGGCAAAGTCCTTCTTCTCGAAAAAGAGCATATATTCACCTTCCTGCATGACAAGTGCTTCATCGAAGGGGAGTTTTCCAATTTTTTCTTTTTCGATGCCCAGCTTGGGGTTTACAATATACACATTGGCTCCCTCAGCATTATCGCCGACTTCAACCATAAATCTTCCCATTATCGGCTGAAGTGCAATGCTAAGCTCGTGAACTTTGCCGGCGATGGTGTTTATAATTCGGGAAGCGGGATAGTAATGATCGGCTTCTACCACCACGCTCACGTCTCCTTTTCCTACTTTGTAATCCTTATCATTTTGAAAATAGACTTTTTCCGTATCGTTAATAAACAGTTTTGAATAAGGCGGTGCGGGAGAAATATTGAAGTTTACAAAGGCAAATTCAGGGATCAATTCGTATTTCGATTTATTGGCTCTGCGCGTTCCTATTTGAATAGTATCGGTAATGGTTTCATACTCGGGAAGCCTGAGGGTAAGTATTTTGGCTCCGGTTTCGTAGCCTTCAAAAACAAAGGGTGTTTTGTTGTTTTGACTATTGAAGGCAGGATTCCCGTACATTTCGATTACCGCTCCCGACGGGTCAGTTTCGATGCGGTAGCTACCCACAGATATGCTGTTATCCACGGATTCGGTTTGTATGTTTCTGAACTTATTGGGAAGGATTACATAAAAATACCGTACTTCTTTCACAGCCAGGCTGTCGAAAACGATGTATGTGTCGTCCAGCTCGGGGTATTTAATGGTAAGGGTTTGAACGGCAGGCTTTAAATATAATCGGTAAACTCCGGCTTCATTTTTGATTTCGGTAATTTCTACGCTACTCGAAAATTGTAATTCCATATCAGGTGGATCCACGGTAAAAAACACCAGTGCTTCTTTTTCGTAGAACATTTGGTTGTCGATTATCCCCTCCTTCTTTTTTTGCTCTGTTTGCTCAATATACTTAAGGGGATAAATAAGGTAAATTTCAAAATATTTTATTTCCCCCTTATTTAAGGGTGGAAAATTTGCCCCAAGATTTCCAAATGAAATATCAACCTTATTATTATCCTGATCAGCGATAGTAATAACGCATTTCATTTGGCTAATATAAAAACGATAAGTATTTCCTTCTTTTATAGGATCGCTCAAAGTCTCGATACTCGATTTGAATTGGAGTATCAGCTCAGACTCAAAAACCAATAGTACCTTTTCGGGTTGTGTAAGTTTTAAAAATTCATTAGCCTTGCCGGGATTTTCGTCAAATTCGAGTTTTTGAGCCAGCAAGCTCATCGAGAAGATAAGACATAAAACAAATGTTAGGATATTTTTTTTCATAGCTACATATTTAGATTATTCACGATTTAAATCACCAAAGTCTCCCAGGCTGAAAATTTCGCTCTGTTCGATTGCCCGCCCATCGCTGTATTTATCGGGCTGCCAGGTTCTAACATGAATAATAGGCTTATCTTCGTCCTTAAAGTCGATCATCAGAAAAACATAACCCACATCACTGTATGTGGTAGTGTTCCAAAACTGTTTTACGGTAACGCCATACAACTCCGGGTAAAGCCCGTGCTGAACCACTTCTATTTCTTCGAACTTAATATTTAGATATTCATTTCGGCTAAACACGCTTTTCAAGCCATTGATATACTGTGCTTTGCTTTTACGCGAATAGACAATTTGCTCGTCGGAAAGGTTTTTCTTCAAAAAATCGTTGTTGCCCTTTTGTTGTTTTACAACACGCCCAACAATGATTAGGGCATCATCGCTAAACACTTTTTCGATAAAGTCGATGTCTTTCCGGTTGTAGGATGTTCGGAAGTTTTCAACAAAATTAATCACATACTGACGGTGACGATAATCGCTTACCGAATTGGCTTCGCGCAAAAAACCATTGACTCGGTTGGTGCCAATGGAGATGTACATATTATCTATAATTCCGCTTTTATCGAAAATCAATACCACCTCTTCATAATTCTCACCTTCGGGAGCCTCGCCAAAAAACAAAGGAATGTTGCGCACTTCGTAGTTATCGTTGTATTGCGTAAGTTTTTCGATAACCTGCGTTTCGTAGCAACGAAAAGGACTCATCTCCCACATCATGAGAATGGCCTCGTAGGCACTGGCCGACATTGCGCCGGGTTGGTTTTGCACTTTGCGGTTTTCGGCAAAGGCATAATTAAATTCGGTAAGTACCGCGCTGGCATTGGCTTGCATTTTTTCGAGTAATGCTTTATCACTTTCTCCGGTTAAAACCAAATTGGTTTTGTATTGAGCAATAACCATATTAAAAGGTAATAGAAGCAAAATTGCCAGCCTGAATAATTTTAAAAGAATAGTATCCATATCAATTTCGATTTTTTATAATGTGATAAATCTTGAATTTGTGTTTTGTTAATCAAATCATAGCGAACTTCATTTTTTGGCTTATCCAAGAAACCAGTTAACTGTCCTGTATTGGGATCGAAATAAAGTAAATAATAGGAATTGGGGTTTGACATGCTTCGCTGGTCACCAAACTGAATAAGTCCATTCACTTTCATATCTGTTAAAATCGGGGCTAGTTCGTTAACATTTTCGCAGCCTTGCACAAAATGTATTAAATCTGATTCGCTACTAATGATTTCGGGCGTGGGCGATTTTACAATTTTAGCATCCATTACTTGCTCCACATCTTGATTGTTGTCATTATCGCTGCCCTCATCAACATCAGGCTTGGTTGTAATTGCCTCATCATTATTTATGATGGTTTCCTCAAATTCTATATTTTCAGTGGAGATGCTTTTCACTTGCTCAGTTTGCAAATCTTCCTGATCATCAGTTGAAGGATTTTGTTGACTTTCTTGCTCAGCAAAAACGGCCTCTCCAATTTTCAGTTTCTCCTTTTTAGCATCCCAAATCACGCGTTCTTTTAAAAGGTATGCCAAGGCTCGAATTCGGTTGCCACGTGGAAATACAAGATATTGGTATTTTACATCCTGGAGTAGAACGTCCGTTTGTAATTGGCTGTCAAATTTATCCTGTGACGAAAAAACAATATTGGCCACCAGTTCCTGCCTGGCCTCAATTACCGCAATTTCCTCGTTATCGCCAATGGCCTGCCCATAAAAATATAAACCGCTGGTTTTAATTGACAGCTCGGTAGGGTCATCATTTTGTGCACTTACGTAAGCATGAAAAAAAACAGTCAGGGCTATCAGCACTCTTAAAAAACGCGATAGTCGGTCATATTTTCTACCAGGCACTTTCATAATCTGGTCATTCTGTAAATACTTATCTTTGGTTAATTTCAAAAAATCCATCAGTAGCATTCTCATCATAAATCCCAAACAAATCTTTGATATTATCACCGGGAATATTGGTATAGAGCTTACAATTGTAAATCGCCTCACGATCAAAGATATCGCAGGTATTTGTTACCACCGTTAAAATAGTAAGGCTGTTATGGTATTTGTGTTTTATAAATAATGAAGCAACGAGCATTTTTTCATCGTCACTTTCAATTCCGAAGTAAAAGTCCGTATCATTACCTTGCCTATTGTATTGTAGGAAATTATTCAATGGCAGTGTGTAATTATCATTTTCATGGCCGTACTGCTGATGATTAATATTTAGCTTTTTCCGGCTATCGCCAAAACCTACCAAAAATTCATTCTGTAAGGATTCGATATACAATGATTCCTCAAAAACCGGAGAATATCCCTCATCGGTTTTTCGCAAAAAGTATTGATTGCTAATGCCAGTATGCAAAATCCGCTCGTTGGAACAAAATATTCCCTTCGGGTTCTTAATCATGTTCAGCGTATCAAAAAGAGGTGTGAGTGCCTGACCAGGATCAAAATTTTTGAGTGATCGTGCCAAAGCGATATCAGCTTCTTTTTTGTCCATCATCATTATAAGCAAATTATTAGCCGGAAAAATAAGCGTTAAATCATAATTACTTTTGCTAAATGAAAACTGATAACTATTGTCTTTGAAACTCGAGGACTTGCTGCTCGGATTAATTAATGCACTCAAAATTAATGATTTGTCGATAAAGCTATTATAAAGCAGTTGGGTGCCATTTATGTAAAGTTTGATTTTGTCTTCTTCGTTAGCGGTAAAGGAAGCTTCCTGGTCATCGTTAAGGAAATATCTAAGAAAAAACATTTCAACAAAATTATAAACCGCTGATGGAAAGTGCTTTTTATCCTCATTGGCAAAAATATAAAGCCCTACACCCCTTAGGTAATTTTGATGGTAACTAAAATTTACTTGCAAGCTATCATCCTGATATTGCCAAACACAAGCACTTTGTTTCAGTTCAGCAGCTTTTTTGCAAGCCGGTGGCAATAATTCAAATACAGCCCTTACCTTCTTTGACGAAAATAAAATCTGCGATTGAATACTGCCAAAAGAGGCAAAGCAGAATAATAGCAGAAATATAGTGTGTATTCCATTTTTCATAGTACAGCATTTTGCCATCAGCATTACCGCCCGATAATAATTACTTCCTTTACCTCATTATCACTGTTATAAAGCTTTCCCGAAACAACCCTATCTTCATGAAACTCTCCTATAAAGTAATCGCCTTTTTCGGCGTATCTTTTTTTCAAATCCTTTTCCGAAATTAATTGCCGCTTGGCATAGTAATAAGTGCCCATGCCATCCATTTTTCCATTTTTCAATGACCCCACATACTTGCTTCCATCCGAAAATGTTTTGCTTTGACCATCATTTGTTGCAGCAGCTTTATTTTTTGTTGCAGGCTGCTTTGCTGTCTGATTCGCTGCGGTGGGCTCAGCCATTTCCACGTCAGGTTTTTTCACAGTTTCTGTACTTTTTTGTCCAAGCATTGGGATTAAAACAAAATACGCAGCGAGAGCAATACCAACCACCAACAAAGCTGAAAACCCAATAACCAGCATTTTCTTTCTCTTGCTATTTTTCAAATCCTTTTGTTCATTTATATAAAGCTCAAAATCCATTAATGGCATGCTGCACTTGGGGCAACAGGTTTCGCTTTCGGTACCGGGTATTACATCATTTTTGCTAATGATTATCTCGTACGAATCATAAAAATTCTCGCAGCCGGGATTGTTGCAGATGTACTGTTTGTTTTGATTTGCCATGTTTTAAATATTTAAAATGTTGGACGCTACAATTTCGTAAGCATTTATAAATTTATGATATTCGGTGTTGGTTTGATCGCCCTCATAATCATTTTCGAGAATTGATGGCAGTAGGACGTTTTTAATTTTTTCGATCCAAACTTTCCGTTGCTCCTGCTTTTTATTTTCTTTATGAGCAAGGGCATCGGTAATATTCAATCTTAATTTATTGTACAATCGTTTATCTAAGTCCATTTCACTTTGTATATCGTGTTCGAATAGATATTTATGAATTTTGTAAAAATTTTCGTCCTGATCAAAAATTTTGTAAACCTCCTTGCTTAAAGGATTTTCGGGTTCAAGATTCAGGATTGTTTTGCCATTAGCGTTATCGAGATAACCCATACTATCGGCCAAAAGCATGTACGGCAGCACTCCTTTGTCAAACCATTGCTGCCATTCCTTTTCTTTTTCAAAGTCGTTGAGGGGGATAATTTTGGGGTAATCGTCATGGGAGCCTTCGGTGTGAATTGTTAATTCAGCCATTTTTGTTTGCTTTACAAAAGCATTGCGATACATATCGTGCATCATGCCGCTTACCATCTCGAAACTTCTGACCGCCATATTGGCCTTGGCTTTAAAAATAGTCAACTCATTGGTGCGTCCATTACTTGACTTAACAATCATTGGATCTTGAAAAACTTGCTTTAGCAATTTTACAAATGATGCTTCAAATTTCTCGGCATCATCGTCGATATTATAGGCTGGATATTGTATTACATAAGCATCTGATGCATAATTTTTTATTCCTGTTGTATCCAGGGTATTATCTTTAGTGCTCGATAGTTTAGCATAAACCCCGGTTTCCTCTCTCATATTTTTCAGAAACAATTCCAATTCCTCGGTCGATTTATACTCTTTATGAAAGTAATTAAGCACATTTCGGCCAATAAGCTTATTGTCTTGTGCAATCTTTCCTGTTTTGGCCAGTTCATCGTAAATGACCGGGATGCGTGAATTTAAATTGTATAGATAGTCCTTAGTTATTAAATCGACTGACAGTTTTTTTTGTAAATCCACGAAGGTGTTATCTGCCGCATTGGCAATTACACTTCTTCTAAATTTTATAAGTTCGTCTTGGATGGTTTCTTTATCCTGAATAATAATCCCGTATTCTCGTTCTATTGCTCCTTCTTCATACAGCATTTTTACATTATTTTTATGATAGGATTCATCATCACCATTGTTTTTAAACAATTTTTCCTTTTCACTGATAATGTCTGTAAGCTTGCTTTCGGCTGCATAAACCTGTTCGATGATTTTTTCGATGTCATCCGATAGTTTATCCAGTTTTTTAGATAAACTATCAATCAAATTAACTGCAAACCTATAGGCAATGATGTCGGTTTTATTTTTGTAAAGTTTTAAAATAAAGCTTCTTGCCTTTTCAAATGTGTTTTTTTTAGATTTAAAAAAGTTCCCAAAATCTTTAATACAGACGTTTATTTCCTGATTGCACCCCGCATTGGTGTAGTCGGCATCCTTAACATCAAATTTATTTGGATCAGTAAGGTGGGCAATCCTGTTGGCAGCCCTTGCCGAAATTGTTTTTATTTCGTTTTTCAGTCTTTCAAGTATCGATAAGATTTCGTACAGTCCAACAGATCGGTTACTTTTCTTCACCCATAGGTCAAGTAGATGGCTTTCAATTTTTTGATAAAAATAATCACTCTGCTGATCAATATCTCTGTTTTTTTCCGACCAATATTTTTCAACTCCCATGCCATTTCCTCTAAATTGGGTACTAAAAAAGCCATCCATATAATTTTTATAATACTGTATGGGTTTTTTGTCTTTCCCGCCGTCATATACTTTTAGCGCATTCTGAGCCAATCGTTCGTTAATGGTGTCCCACTCATCATCCGAGTTTTTAAAGTCCGTGCCATCGTGGGGTGTTTTTAAACTTAACTGATCGAGTGTTATGTTGCATAATTGCAGAAAATTATCGGGTCGGCTTCGGTTTTCAACAAAGTCTGTAGTTTTATCCTCACCTTCTTTATTAATGTATCCCTTACCGTCAATCCAGTTATTATACTTTTGTTGATAAAGTAGTTGCTGTAGAATTTTAGCTCCATACAAATCGATGACCTCTATCTCGGGTATTTCAATTCGTTTTATGGAGGCACTTGCAAATTTTACCGCCCTTTCTTTCTTACCGGTAAATTTATCCGTTTCCGAGGCTATCACCGAGTTTTCAGTGAGCTTCACATAAGCATTTTGGCCTTCGTTACTATTAGGCAGTGTGATTAATGTATGGTACAAAAAATCAGCAATCATATTGGGCAGTGCCTTTGTATAATCGATAATCCTGCTTTTTTCGTTTTCGTTGCTAAAAACAAAGCAAGTGGTGTAATGGGCCTCTATCCGCGCCTCTTTATCGTGTAGATATTCTTCAATGTCGATTGGTCTATAATACAAAGGATTAGTTTCTGTATCACTATGCAAGCCAATTGCATTTATTTCCTTTAGTGCAGCATAGGCATTGGGATAATAAAAACCCAGAATATCTTTTCCTTTTACGTTTCGTTCGGGTAACAATGCATAGATAATAATTTTGTCTTCTGTTAAATTGTTTTTTTCGATGTGCTTGGAGACCATACTAATAATATCCACAATCGTTCCACTGCCTGTACCGCCTGATAAGCCAACCAGAATATGATAGTGCGTTTTTGATGCCGATTTACTTATCTGGCAAACTTTGTCGTAAGCTGCCTGCAGGTTTTTTGTAAATGAATTTTCTTTCTGGTTGAAAACACTAGCTGCAAAATACGTTCTGCCGAGCTTGCGCAATTGCCCTGCTCCAGTTTCTGTGTTTAACGACATTTCAGCCCAAAGCCCTTTGTTTCCCAGCCATGGGCGTATGGTAGGATAATTTGAGAGATTCTCAAAAATATCTTTCCACTCTATGCTTTCTCTGATATTAATTTTCGCCCAATCATCGATACCGTAATTTACACCTAATTCATCATCCCAACCATTTTTGAGGTCTTCCGAACTGGAATCGACGTAAAGATACTGTATCGGGCATGAATCTGCGACATCTTTGGTTAATGAGTTTTTGAAAAGTACTTTTTTAAAAGCTTTCAGCGTGTCACCACCACGTCCGCCTAATCCGATAATTATGTGATTTTTCTCAAATTTCTTTTCCATTTTTGATAGTTTTTTTTATTTTACTTTTCTGTATAAACACAATTCATAATATTCCTGCAATATTAATTATCTTCTTAAATATCCCCAAATTTGGGGATAAACAGGCTTTATTTGCCGGGAGGATTACTTTTTAAATCATCCCGTGAATTCTTTTAGGCTACATTGCAAGTTATCGAAAATGGCACTAATGATTAAGCATGATTCACGAGATGATTTTACCTTGAGAAACCGATCCGAAATCCTCTTCCAAAACTTTTTCAGGTTTTCGATGAACCGTTGTACTATCTTAGTTAGTCGAGTGGTGTAATGTAGGTTACAAAAATATGTATTTGTGGTGAGAAATACAAATCGATATAATACATGCAAAAATCTTTATGTATTGATTTTCATGCCTGAGCGGTCGTATTTTCAGGACGAACGGTAATGATTGTCGAATAAGCGTAAAAATGTTAAAATTGTAATTTATAAAGATTCCGCATAAGTAAGGATATTTTTGTTGGATTCTGCTTATGCTGCTGAAAGGAAATTATACTTTTTGTTTTGGCCGAAAAAGTATGATCAGCATTTTTAAGGGATTTGTAAAAGCCAATTTGTGTTTGTGTATGGTTTTCCGCGGGCTTTCGCCTGTGGATATAGTTATAGAACTCTGACAGGGTTTTTTCCGAAGGAATCCCTATGGGAAAACCCTGTCAGAGTTGTTAACCGATAAATATATTTTTCTGCTAAGCTTACTTATTCTCTTTAATCCTCGTTGCAATAATCCCCGAAATCTCTTCGATGGCAATTCTGTCCTGTTTCATCGAGTCGCGTTCGCGGATGGTTACGGTGTTGTCTTCGAGGGTTTGATGATCAACGGTAATGCAATACGGAGTTCCGATGGCATCCTGGCGGCGGTAGCGGCGGCCAATGGCATCCTTTTCGTCGTATTGGCACATGTAATCCATTTTGAGGCTGTCGAAAATTTCGCGTGCTTTTTCAGGTAATCCTTCTTTTTTAATCAAAGGAAATACAGCTGCTTTAATGGGAGCCAATACCGGTGGAATTTTTAGTACGGTTCGTTCTGACCCATCTTCCAGTTTTTCTTCGCGGTAAGCATAAGTTAGCACAGCAAGGAAAGTACGGTCGAGGCCGATGGAAGTTTCCACAACGCAGGGCACGTAGCTTTCGTTGATTTCGGGATCGAAATAACGCAGCTTTTTACCTGAGAATTTTTCGTGGGCGTTCAAGTCAAAATCGGTGCGCGAGTGGATGCCTTCTAGTTCTTTGAATCCCATGGGGAAATCAAACTCGATGTCGAAGGCAGCGTTGGCATAGTGTGCCAGCTTTTCGTGCTCGTGAAACCTGTAGTTTTCTGCGGGGATGCCCATGCTCAGGTGCCAGTTCAAGCGCTGCTCTTTCCAGTATTTAAACCAGTCGAGCTCGGTGCCGGGGCGTACAAAAAATTGCATTTCCATTTGTTCGAATTCCCGCATCCTGAAAATAAACTGGCGGGCCACAATTTCGTTGCGGAAAGCTTTCCCGATTTGTGCAATCCCAAAAGGAATTTTCATCCTGCCTGTTTTTTGGATGTTAAG
>Ga0208900_1000291_pt1 | contig 32537 bp, 13 predicted proteins | sample AntAceMetag02UKK_FD_184763 | JGI IMG/M metagenome (GOLD analysis project Ga0208900, IMG submission 184763) | Saline lake microbial communities from Ace Lake, Antarctica - Antarctic Ace Lake Metagenome 02UKK (SPAdes) (version 2) | ecosystem: Environmental > Aquatic > Non-marine Saline and... | reverse complement strand
CCTCTTTGTTGATGATGCCGCCACAAACCATTCACTTATTCAGTGGGTAGGTGTTAGTGGAACAGGTGATTTCGTTGTACCAGGTACTTTTAATCCCGGTGAAAACATTCTTCACCCTGAATACATCCCATCACAGACAGATATTTTACAAGGTTGTGTTAAATTGGCGATTAATGTTTCACCAATAAGCCCATGTGTTGGATACCTTGCAACTGATACTATGAATCTTTGCTTCCAGCCGGTTGTAAATATTGATATTGAGCTATTTGATACTATTTGTGAAGATGCTACCTATACTCCTGCACCTTACATCCTTGAAAATGCATGTGGTGTTGTGTGGAGTTCTGATGGTGATGGTACCTGGGATGATATAAATGCTGAATATCCTGTTTACACCTTAGGTGTTGGGGATAGTGCTGCAGGTGTTGTAATCCTTCACGTAAATGCCGAGGGATGTTACAATTGTGGTGATGTTATGATGGATATTGTTGTTACAATTCAGCCCAATCCAATTGCCGACGCTGGTGCTGATGGTGTTGTTTGCGAATACTTATGCAACCAAAACTGCCCACCTTATGATAATGGTATTTATTATGATATTTTAGGCTCGGTTACTCATGCAAGTTCATTCGAATGGTCAACTGACGGTGACGGATTATTTATTCCCGGAGTTGATGTACTGGATCCTGACTATATGCTCGGTGCTGGCGACATTGCTGATCCTGTTGGTGAAGTAGTATTGTGCCTTACAGCCGAGGCTATCGATCCTTGCACTGTTGCTGATGTAGATTGCATGACCCTCACCATTCAACCCTTCCCGGTTGCTGATGCAGGTATTGATCAAACAATTTGTGAAGGTGAAACTGTTCTGTTAGCAGGTTCAGCTACGAACTACGATGGTGTTTTCTGGGATTTCGCACTCTATGGCGAAGGAGATGGAAGCTGGAGTAACCAGATCATCTTAGATCCTGTTTACACTCCTGGTATTGCTGATGTTGATACAGGTTTTGTTGAGTTAATTATGGTTGCATTCCCAATCAGCCCATGTACTTTCCCTGATGCTGATAGAATGACTGTAATTATTATTCCTCAGCCAACTGCAGATGCAGGTGTGGAATTAGATACTATATGTGCTGGTGAAACATATCAACTTAATGGCTCTGTTGACAATGCCACTGGTGGTTCATATTGGACTACATCAGGTGATGGTACCTTCGATGCTGATTCAAGCTTCTTAGATGCTGTTTATGTTCCTGGTAGTGCAGATATTCTTGCCGGATCAATTGAATTGTGTCTCCATGCACTTGATGGCTCATATTGTCAGGCCGATTATTCCGATTGCATGACCCTTACCATTCTTCCTCCTCCTATGGTTTCTGCCGGAAACGATCAGACAACATGTGAAGATCGACCAATTGAGCTTGTCGGTTCAGCAAGTAACTATGACAATGTAGTATGGTCTGGCGGAGATGGGACATTTAATCCTGTTAATGATACCGTAACTACATATACCCCGGGTGCCGGTGATGTTGGTGATGTAACCCTTACATTAACTGCTTATCCAACTTCTCCATGTACCGTAGCATTTCCTGATGAGATGATCCTCACTATCCAGGAGCTTCCTGTAGTTGATGCCGGTGCAAACGGAATTGTTTGCGTTTATGAAGCATTTACCACAGCACCTGTTATTACTACCACCAATGCTTACACGGTTGCGTGGACTCACAATGGTGTTGGATCGTTTGCTGACGCTACATTAGATATTGCAACCTATACTCCAGGTGCCGGTGATGCCGGAAATACTGTTATACTCACACTTACAGTAACTCCTGGCGAATTCTGCACAACTCCTGTTGTTGATGTTCTTGAGCTTACTATTAATGAAGAGCCTGCTCTTGGTTTCTGCTTTAATGGCGATCTTGCCGGAACAGGTTCGACCTATACAATATGCTACGATGATATGATGATGGTTACCCTTTGTGAAGTTTGGGCTGGTACAGGTCCATTCGACATTGAGTATTCATTAAATGGTGCTGCTGCTGTTCTTCTTCCTGGCGTAGTGCTTGGTGATGAATTGTTCAACGATGTACTTCCTGATGGAGATAATACCATAGAAATCGTTTCAATTACTGATGCCAATGGTTGTTCTGCACAAGTTGTTACTCCTTATATGGCTACTGTTACTGTTAATGAAGAGCCGGATGCTACTTTCAGTGTAAACGGCGAAGCTTCAGGATATGGTGATGAATTCACTTACTGTTATAGTGAAACTATTGTAGTTACCATGAGCGAGATACTTTCAGGCACAGGTCCATTCGATGTTTGCTGGATAATGGGTACTGATACTACTTGTATGAACGTAGCTGAAGGTGGCGAACTGTTTAATGACATTCTGCCCGTTGGAACACATGTAATACAACTCTTATCACTAACTGATTCCAGCGGTTGTGTGCTTGCTGATCCTTCACTCTATACAATGACTATTATTATTAACGAAGAACCGGATGCTACTTTTAGTGTAAACGGCGAAGCTTCAGGATATGGTGATGAATTCACTTACTGTTATAGTGAAACTATTGTAGTTACAATGAGCGAGATACTTTCAGGCACAGGTCCATTCGATGTTTGCTGGACAATGGGTACTGATACTACTTGTATAAACGTAGCTGAAGGTGGCGAACTGTTCAATGGCTTATTAGATGCTGGAACACATGTAATACAACTCGTATCATTAACTGATGCTAATGGTTGTGTGCTTGCAGATCCTTCATTATACACCATGACCATAAATATTAATGAAGAGCCGGATGCTACTTTCAGTGTCAATGGCGAAGCTTCAGGATATGGTGATGAATTCACTTATTGTTATGATGAAACTATTGTAGTTACCATGAGCGAGATATTATCAGGCACAGGTCCATTCGATGTTTGCTGGACTATGGGTACTGATACTACTTGTATGAATGTAGCTGAAGGTGGCGAACTGTTCAATGGCTTATTAGATGCTGGAACTCATGTAATACAACTCGTATCATTAACTGATGCCAACGGTTGTGTGCTTGCTGATCCTTCACTCTATACAATGACTATTATTATTAACGAAGAACCGGATGCTACTTTTAGTGTAAACGGCGAAGCTTCAGGATATGGTGATGAATTCACTTACTGTTATAGTGAAACTATTGTAGTTACAATGAGCGAGATACTTTCAGGCACAGGTCCATTCGATGTTTGCTGGACAATGGGTACTGATACTACTTGTATAAACGTAGCTGAAGGTGGCGAACTGTTCAATGGCTTATTAGATGCTGGAACACATGTAATACAACTCGTATCATTAACTGATGCTAATGGTTGTGTGCTTGCAGATCCTTCATTATACACCATGACCATAAATATTAATGAAGAGCCGGATGCTACTTTCAGTGTCAATGGCGAAGCTTCAGGATATGGTGATGAATTCACTTATTGTTATGATGAAACTATTGTAGTTACCATGAGCGAGATATTATCAGGCACAGGTCCATTCGATGTTTGCTGGACTATGGGTACTGATACTACTTGTATAAACGTAGCTGAAGGTGGCGAACTGTTCAATGGCTTATTAGATGCTGGAACACATGTAATACAACTCGTATCATTAACTGATGCCAACGGTTGTGTGCTTGCTGATCCTTCACTCTATACAATGACTATTATTATTAATGAAGAGCCGGATGCTACTTTCAGTGTAAACGGTGAAGCTTCAGGATATGGTGATGAATTCACTTACTGTTATAGTGAAACTATTGTAGTTACCATGAGCGAGATATTATCAGGCACAGGTCCATTCGATGTTTGCTGGATAATGGGTACTGATACTACTTGTATGAACGTAGCTGAAGGTGGCGAACTGTTTAATGACATTCTTCCCGTTGGAACACATGTAATACAACTCTTATCACTAACTGATGCCAACGGTTGTGTGCTTGCAGATCCTTCACTCTATACAATGACTATTATTATTAATGAAGAGCCGGATGCTACTTTCAGTGTAAACGGCGAAGCTTCAGGATATGGTGATGAATTCACTTACTGTTATAGTGAAACTATTGTAGTTACAATGAGCGAGATATTATCAGGCACAGGTCCATTCGATGTTTGCTGGTCAATGGGTACTGATACTACTTGTATGAATGTAGCTGAAGGTGGCGAACTGTTCAATGGCTTATTAGATGCTGGAACACATGTAATACAACTCGTATCATTAACTGATGCCAACGGTTGTGTGCTTGCAGATCCCTCACTATACACCATGACCATAAATATTAATGAAGAACCGGATGCTGATTTCTGTGTAAACGGAGAGGCTGCCGTATACGGCGATGAATTCGATATTTGCGAAGGTACAACTGTAGTAGTTGATATGTGTGAGATTCTTTCAGGCACAGGTCCATTCGATGTTTGCTGGACAATGGGTACTGATACCACTTGTATGAATGTAGCTGAAGGTGGCGAACTGTTCAATGGCTTATTAGATGCTGGAACACATGTAATACAACTCGTATCACTAACTGATGCCAACGGTTGTGTACTCGCAAATCCTTCATTATACACCATGTCGATTACAATCCAGGCTGCACCAGTTGCATTTGCCGGCGATGATATGGAAACATGTGAAGATGTTCCCGTTATGTTATATGGTTCTGCCAGTAACTATGCTTCAGTTTTATGGTCAGGCGGAGCAGGTACATTCGATCCTGCTGATGCTGTTGTAACTACCTATACTCCTGGTTTAGGAGAAACAGGTGTTGTTACACTTTGCCTCACAGCAGAAGCAAACGATCCTTGTACTGTTGATGCTGTAGATTGCATGGAGCTGAATATTGTTCCCGGACCTACAGTTGATCCAATTGCTGATATGGAAGTTTGTGGTATTATAAATGTACCCATTCCATTGGCAGTTGTTGCAGACCATTACAGTTATATTACCTGGACTGCGACCCCGGATGGTGTTGGTAACCTTATTCCAGCAGCAGACGGACTAACTGCAACATACAGCCCTTACTTTGCTACCGATCCGGTTGAGATTTGCGTTGAGGTATTTCCTATTAACCCTCCTTGCACAGGTTCTGAAATAGTATGTTTTGATATTGTATTTATTCCCCTACCTCAAGCACAAATAGTGGGTGGTGATGCTACTATATGCGAAAGCGATGGGCAATATCAATTAGATGGAAATGTATTATTTGCTTCTTCTCAGCTATGGTCAACAGATGGTGATGGAACATTCAGTGATATTCTTATTCTGGATCCAATTTACTATCCCGGAATCGACGATATTGAAACTGGTGGTGTTGAACTTTGTTTGACAGCTATGCCTAATCCAGGATGTGATGAGTCAAGTGAAGCTTGCATGAACCTCACAATTATTCCTGATCCTGCAATTGAATCCTTTGGTCCGGTTGAACTTACTTGCGATTACTATGATTTTGTATTGGGAGAATGGAAACCATTATCACTTGATACTAATTTAGTTAAAGTTACTGGCGGTGCAACTTACCTTTGGACATCTGATGGTGATGGTTCCTTTGGTGATGCAACTGTATTGGATTCTACCTATACATTAGGAACCGGTGATAAGTGGAATTGTACGGTAACTTTAACTTTAACCGTTGAAGGTGCCGGTAATTGTGGTACTAATGCAGTACAAGATTTTATATTCTATGTACCGCAACAAATTATTGAAATTGATGATCCTATTTCACCAAATGGTTACCGCAGGGGTATTTCATCTTATGTTAATAAAGATACCACTTCCGTGGAAGTAGTAATGGATCCTGTTGTTGTTGTGCCTGGTTCGAATAGCCTTGTAATTATGCTTGATAAGCAAGGTACTTCATTCTGGCCCGAACCAATTCCTGCAATTAACAATCTTGGCGATTGGGAATCCATTGGTTACCAGGCTAAATTCAAAGGCGAAGGTTGTTTACCAATATTTGGTGATATTCCTTACGATTTTGCTATTGATACATTCCGGGTTGATGGACCATATACCTACCTACCTGTGCTTACTAACAAAGAAGTAGTATTAGCAGACTTATTTGTAGGTCATTTTGATGATATTCTCCTTGTTTATGATTGGTATTCAGGCGACCTGTGGGTTCCTGAACAAGGTATTACTCCATTGGATAAAATCAAACCTGGGTTCGCCTATCTGTTGGTAAATAGGGTTGGTTATACACCTTACAAAGTTCAATTCCCGGCTATTGATCTTGACGGAAGCATTGTTGGTGCTGTATCACAACCAGTTGCTGCTGTCGATTACAGCAGTCCCTGGAATGATGTTGTTAATACTTCCCAGCCACACTTTATCTTTTTCGATAATGAAGTATTGGCCCAGGTTGAAACAGGTGATATCTTTGGCGCGTTTAACCAATACAACGAGTGTGTTGGTGTTGCCGAACTCGAAAACAGGGATGATATGTTTAAACTCCTTGCAATGGGTGATGATATTGTTACAGAGGAAATTGAAGGTTTCGAAATTGGTGAAAATATGAACTTTAAACTGTATCGTCCTTCAACAGGCGAAACATTTAATGTTTCCTTCACCTACGATCCTCAATATCCAAGTTACGATAACCAATTTGCTGTTTACGGTGTTTCAAAAGTTGTTGATTTAACAATGAACGTAACATCAATTGGCGAAGGTTTCAGTAATAACGCTATCAATGTATATCCTAATCCTGCAACGGATGTTGTTAATGTGGCTTCCGATATTAATATCACGAGCGTAACATTAACTAACCTTGTAGGCCAGGTGGTTTACAGCGAAAAAGTAAATGGTACCGACTTACAGATTAATGTTTCAAATTTTGTAACAGGTATTTACGTGTTGCAATTAGAAACTGTTAATGGTAATGTTGTTATCAAGCGCGTTTCTGTTGAATAATCATTAAATTGATAATCTTTAAAGGGGCCCACAATTTTGTGGGTCCCTTTTTTTATAATTATTATTAACGAAACTTGTACCTGATACTCCAAAGTTGTAATTTTACCAACCATTTTATCAATAATAAGAAACAAAATGAAACGATCTATTGTAGTACTTGTATCGGGCATCCTCACATTCGTAGCATATCTTTCAGGATATAGTCAGGGCTTGCCACCGGGTTGGGAATATAGTTCAACACCTATAAATCATGTTATTTCAGTTCCGATTACTTCCCAGCCAAATATTAATGGTGTATTAATAAACCCGGGCGATTGGATTGGAGTTTTTTTTACAAACGATGAAGGTGAACTTGCTTGTGGAGGCGCTGCCGAATGGTTAGCTAATGCAAATACCGGGATCATTGCTTTTGGCAACGATAGTTTTACCACCATTAAAGATGGCTTTTCCTCCGGCGAAGTAATTACCTATCGGTATTACTCATGGTCGGTTCAAAAAGAATATGATGCAGAAGTAATTTGTAATGATAATTTACCTGTTACTTGCGATGTTTTTATCTCGCTTGGTTTATCAGGTATCGATACAACCTGGGCAAATGAATTTTATATAGTGCCATCTGCAACCCCCGAAGTAATTTGTGCCGGTAGCAACACACAACTTTTTGTTGAGCCCTCCGGTGGCTCCGGTACTTACTCTTATGCCTGGACTTCACAACCGGCCGGATTTACTTCTAATATTGCCAACCCAATTGCTTCACCACAAATTAATACCACTTATTTAGTTGCTGTTCAGGATGTAGATGAAATACTTGAAACCAATGTTTTGGTTGAAGTTAGCCAACTACCTTTTGCAGATGCTGGGGCAGATATGACAATTTGTGAAAACTCCACGGTAACTATCTCAGGCGCACAAGCTGATAGTTCCGGGTTTTTTTGGAGTACGAGCGGGGACGGCCTATTCGATACTATCACTTTACTTTCGCCACAATACACACCCGGGCCAATGGATATCGAAAACGGGGATGTTGATTTAACGCTCACCGTGAATCCTGTCGAGCCATGTTTAATACCCGCTACATCATCAATGGAGCTCACGATTTTCGGGTTTCCACTTGTTGATGTTGGAATCGACCAAACAGTATGTGAAAACGAAACTGTTTCTGCATCAGCTACCTTGCTCAATGCCATCGAATTAACCTGGGCAAGCTCCGGTGACGGCACATTTAGTACCCCCTCACAAATTGAAACGCAGTATTTCCCCGGGTTAAATGATATTCAAAGTGGCAGTGTTGAACTATCGGCCAGTGCTTTGGCACTTTCGCCTTGTACCGGCACAAGCACTGGCAGTTTTCAGCTATTGTTTGCTTACCTTCCCGAAGCTAATGCCGGCGAAAATCAACTTGTATGCGAGGGAGATGATGTTGCTCTTTCAGGAAACGTGTTAAATACCTCCGGTTTTGCCTGGGAAACATCGGGTGATGGCACATTTGGAAATGCTGCTGAACTTGAAACTTCATATTCTCCCGGAATACTTGATATTGGGGAAGGATCTGTAAATATTTCTTTGTCAGCCCAGGCTGTCGAACCTTGTAGTGTTGGTGCTTCCGATGCGCTTACAATTACCATCATTGAAAACCCGGATGCTTTTGCCGGTAGTGATGAAACTATTTGTGAAAATTCTAATGTACAACTTAATGCTAGTGCTAATAACTTTGACGAGGTATTATGGACTACATCCGGAGACGGTAGCTTTACCGATCCAAACAGCCTGAACACGATTTATTATCCCGGGATTAACGACATCCAAAACTCACTATCAAATATTGTTCTAATTGCAGAACCTCTTTTCCCTTGCATATTGCAAAAAACGGATAGCATAGTTGTATTTTATGAATTTCTTCCCGATGCTTTTGCTGGAAACGATGTTAGTATTTGCGAAACTGCTGATTTGCAATTAGACGGAACCGCTACAAATTTTGATGAAGTATCCTGGGCAAGCTCCGGGGATGGCACTTTTGAGAATCCAAATAGCTTAAGCACACTGTATCATCCGGGGAGTGGTGATATCCAAAATGCCCAGGTAATTATCACTTTGCAGGCAGAGCCAAAATTTCCCTGCCTATTGCAAAATGTGGATAGCCTTAGCGTTTTTATTGTGCTTCTTCCCGAGGCAAATGCAGGAGAAGACTACACCATCCCCGAAGGAGAAAGCTTTGATTGTGATGGAGCAGCCAATAATTTTTTAGGGATTGAATGGAACACCAGTGGCGATGGAACATTTAATAATTCCAACCTTTTAAATGCAGTTTACACCCACGGTATAGCTGATATTGCCAATGCTGCTGCAACACTTACATTGAGTGCATTCCCAAATAGTCCATGTACAGTTGCCGGTATTGACGATCTTACATTAACAATCGATACACTTGTAAATATTAATGATTACACGCTAAACATGGGCATGCTTGTTTTTCCGAATCCTACCAAAGGTTTAGTACACATTAGTTTTGATGGAATTCCTGCTTATGATTTGCAAATCAAACTGTATAGCAGGGAGGGAAAAGAAGTATTTGAACAAGAGATATCAAAAAGTGATTATTCTAATAATAGGGATATTATTATTAATCTGCCTCCGGCCAAAGGAATCTTTATTTTGCAGATTAGGCGTGGAGATCATACCTATAATCACAAAATTTTGCTAATCGACTAATTTGGACAACCAAAACAGGAATACACCATAAATTTCACATGATCACCTGTTTGGTTTTGGCTTGTCCAGGTTAGGCCTAAAAAGTTTATCACTTGGATTCATTTTAATTATTTGTTGTTTGTTTTAAAATTATCTTATTTTTGTTTTGTGATAAAATCAAAGTGCTTGATAATGTTAAATAATTAAAAAAGAAAATCTTAAATAAAGCAAATTTGAATTCATCTTTGTTTTATTATCTGTCTAATTTGGTTTATAACCAAACGATTATGGCAACATTTACTGATTTATTAAATAATATTTTCGTTGATTGAAAATTTGAGAAAAATCACATTTATTTTTGAATTATTTTTTCAGACCAGAAATTCCTTTTTTGGCTTTAACTGTCTTATTTAAAAAAAGTTAAAAAATGAATATCAAATTTGAATAATAGTCATATATTTGTTTACGAAAAATCGGAATTTTCTTAACCTTAACTTAATACAAATCTTTAAAAAAGGAGGATTACATGTTATTAAAAGTTTACAAATCAAGAGTATGGATATTACTCTTTATGTTTATGCCATTCATTGGCAACGCGCAAATCGATGATCTGCCCGAGGGATGGGATATTAATTTCCACCCAAATTCGGCAACCTATGCCATTCCTACCAATGTTGCTTTCAACGGGGTAGATGCATTAGCCCCCGGTGATTGGATTGGGGCATTCTACATGGACAATGATGTAATGGAATGTGGTGGTGCTGTTCAATGGGACGGCACAAATAATCTTGGTCTTGTTGTATTTGGCAACGATACTTTGGTTGCACCCGACAAAACTGGCTTTAGCGAAGGCGAGCCAATTCACTGGATGTTTTACCGTACTGCTGATGAGTGTGTAAAAGCCTATGACGCAGAGGGTGCTGAATTTAATTGGATGAATCAAGTACTGACAGCAGTAGCTAGCTTTGGTGTTTGTGAAGTATGTATCGACATCAATCTATCCTCGGGATTTCAATTTATTTCTTCAAACGTTGTTCCTGCTAACTTAAATTTCAAAACCATCATGACCGATGTTTTGGATAATCTTAATTTTGCTAGGAATCAAAATGGTCAGCAGTTGTTTAAAGCTGGTCCTAACTGGATCGATCAAATTGTTACCTGGGATAATACCCATGGATATTTGGTTAAAATGAATGCTCCTGATATGCTTAGGATCTGTGGTACTGAAATGGCTGATCCCTTTACACCCATCGATTTGGGAGTAGGCTTTAAGTTCATTAGTTTCTTGCCTGCTGCTCCAATGAATGCTCAAGTCGCGTTGGGTAGCATTCTGGATAACTTACAGTTTGCAAGAAACTCAGCTGGTCAGCAACTCTTTAAAGCTGGTCCTAACTGGATAAATCAAATTGTTGACATGAATCCTGGAGAAGGTTATTTGGTGAAAATGAATGGTGCTGATCAATTAATTTATCCTGCAACAGATGCTTTACCGGTAAAAAGTGAAAAAATTCAAACTTCAGGAAATAGAACCGGTCATTTTCAATTTGCTGGTGGTGATCCAACAAATATTTGGTCAGTTTTCTTGAACTCATGTACCATAAATGGTGTAGATGTTGAAGTTGGTGATGAGCTTGCCATGTTCGATGGTGACCTGATGGTTGGTCAATGGACTATAACCGGGCCAATTGTACCCTGGTATCAAACACTTTCTGTTTACAAGATATTAAACGATGGCCCTGGTTACACTCCCGGAAATCCTTTCACTATTAAGTTTTGGGACGAGAGTGCACAAGTGGAAGTTGAAACATATGAGTATGAATTAACTGATCCTTATGGTGGAAATTACATCGGTGATGTATTCCCCACGGTTGACAACGAATTTAGTTTAATTGACCTTGAGTTTTTTAGTCCTGTACAACAGTATTCAGTTTCTACAACAGCAAACCCTATAGAGGGTGGGCTAACAGCCGGAGATGGAATGTATGATGAAAACTCTGATGCTACAGTTACAGCAACTGCAAATGATGGTTATTTATTTGTCGATTGGACTGTTGACGGTGGTCAGGTATCAACAGAAGCTGAGTATACCTTTACTGTAACAGGTGATGTTGCTTTGGTAGCTAATTTCGAAATGGAAGCGGGCCCTGCTCCAACATTGCTTTCTGCAGTTGGTGGCGATGCCTCTGTTGAGTTAGTTTGGGAAGCAATGGCCGAGCCGGAAACTGTATCAGCAAATAAAATAACAAAGTCAAGAACAGGTCATTTTCAATTTGCTGGTGGTGACCCAACAAATATTTGGTCAGTTTTCTTGAACTCGGTTACCGTAGGTGGCGTTGATGCTGAAGTTGGTGATGAGCTTGCCATGTTTGATGGTGACCTGATGGTTGGTCAATGGACTATAACCGGGCCAATTGTACCATGGTATCAAACACTTTCTGTTTACAAGATATTGAATGACGGCCCTGGTTACACTCCCGGAAATCCTTTTATAATTAAGTTTTGGGATGAAAGTGCACAAGAAGAATTTGTTGACTATACCTATGAACTTACTGATCCTTATGGTGGAAACTACATAGGTGATGTATTCCCCGCAGTTGACAACGAATTTAGTTTAATTGACCTTGAGTTCTTTGGCGATGACCCACCCACATTTAACCTTTATCAGGATGGTTTATTAGTAGAAGAAGGTCTTGAAGGAAATACATTTACTGTTGTAGGTTTGGATTGTGAAACTGAATATTGCTTTTCAGTAACACAAATTCTTGAAGGTGATGATGAATCAGGTTTTTCAAATATTTTATGTGCAACAACTACTAACTCATGTTGCGAAGACGTAGTTATCAACCTCTTCCCCGAAGCACCTGCTAATGTTTGTATGGGCGAAGAAGTGGTAATCAACTTTGATGCTGTTGAGGTTCTCAACGCAGCTTCCGTTGTATGGTCAGTTGATCCTGTTGAAGCTGGTTCTTTTGAAGGTACAACTTTCACATTGAACACGGCTTACGTGGGTTTCGTTACAGTTTCTGTTTTTGGCGAAGCTACTCCTCCATGTGCCAATGCTTATGTTAGTCTTACTTTTGAGGTATTTGCACTTCCCGTAGTTGAATGTCCTGCTGATTTTGCAGTTTGCGTTGACGCAGTTGCTTTCGCCTTAGATGGTGCAACTCCTGCTGGTGGTGTTTATTCCGGTGTAGGTGTTGATGCGGGTATGTTTGATCCTGCAGTTGCCGGCGTTGGTGACGTTGAAGTTACCTATACTTATTCTGATGATAATGGATGTTCCAATACTTGTTTATTTACTATTACCGTAAATGCACTTCCCGTAGTTGAATGTCCTGCTGATTTTGCTGTTTGTATTGATGCAGAGCCTTGGGATCTTTATGGCGCAACCCCCGAAGGAGGCTTTTACTCTGGCGTTGGTGTTGATATGGGTATGTTCGATCCGGCAGTTGCCGGAGCAGGTACTTTTGAAATTACCTATGCTTATGAAGATGCCAATATGTGTGTTAACTTCTGTACTTTTAACATTACAGTTAATCCATTACCAGTTGTTGAATGTCCTCCAACTTTTGATACTGTATGTCAAGAAAGTGCTTACATTGATTTTGAACTGATAGCCAATGGCGAATATACCAACGAAGATGGTGAAGTTGTAACAGGCTTTGCCCCTACAGAAGAAGGATTTTTTCAATTTGAACTAACCGTAACTGAAAATGGTTGTTCTACAAGTTGCTATTTCGCAATTATAGTTACTCCATTACCAGTTGTTGACTGTCCTGAATTTGACGCTGTTTGCGAAGGAAGTGATTATATTACATTTGAAGAAGTAACCAATGGTGTTTATACCAACGGACTTGCAGAAGTTGTAACAGGCTTTGATCCGGATATGGCTGGAATCTATAATTTAACCCTCACGGTAACAGAATATGGTTGTTCTGCAAGTTGCAACTTCTCAATAGTTGTAAACGAACTTCCAGTTGTAACATGTCCTGAGGATATGTCAATATTACTTGAAAATTTACCTTACACACTTGATGGTGCTACACCCGCTGGTGGAACTTATGAAGGTGAAGGTGTTGTAGATGGTGTTTTCTCTGTAGATATGATAGGTGATTATGATATTACCTATACCTATCAGGATGAAAATAGTTGTGAAAACACTTGTATGTTTACAATTACAGTTGTTGAAGGTGAATGTATTAATCCTCCCACTGCTTTTGCAGGAGATGATGCCGCTGTTTGTGCTAACGAAGTTTATGAACTTGCCGGTGCTGCTACTTTCTACTCATCCGTAATGTGGACCACTTTTGGTGATGGTATGTTTGATGATGCTATGGCATTGAATCCAACTTATACTCCTGGCCTTATGGACTTAATGAATGGTACAGTTGAACTTTGTTTATCAGTACAACCTTCAGACATTTTATGCGACCCGGCTATGGATTGCATGTTGTTAAGCTTTAATGAGCTTCCTTATGTTGATTTTGTACTTTCAGCTAACGAAATTTGCCTCGATGAAACTTTGTATGTTACTGCTACCGGCCCCGAAGGCGGAGCCTATCCTTATACCATTACCGGAACATTTAACGGTGAACCTGTAGATGGAATCATGGAAAGCATGACTGAAGAACTCGAATTGGTTGCTCCAGCACCAGGTACCTATGTTGCTGTACTCACAGGAATAGTTGATGCCAACGGATGTGCCGTTGAACTCAACGAGGAATTTGTTGTGGTGGTTAATCCACTTCCTTACATTACTCTTGCACTGGATGCCAGCGAAATTTGCCTCGGCGAAAGCGTTACGGGAACTATAACAGGTCCTGCTGATGGTTTCTATCCTTACACTGTAGTTTATACACTTAATGGTGAAGAAATGACTGGTATGGTTGATATTACTCCATTGGTTGTTCCTTTAACTCCTGATGTGGCTGGTCTCTATACACTTGAGGTTGTTAGCGTAGTTGATGCTAAAGGATGTATGGCTATGGAAGTTGAAGGTGTTGAATTAATGGTTCATGAGTTACCAGTTGCTGAATGTCCTGCTTATGATGCAGTATGTGAAGGTAGCGATATGATCGTATTCGATGAAGTTGAAGACGGAGTTTACACAGATGGTGAAGGAATGGATGTTCTCGGATTCGATCCGATGATGGCCGGAACCTATATGTTCACATTAACCGTTACTAACGAATTTGGCTGTTCAGATTTCTGTGAGTTTGAAATCGTTGTAAATCCATTGCCATACATAACACTTGCACTGGATGACGATGAAATTTGCCTCGGTGAAACTGTTATGGGAACTATAACAGGTCCTGCTGATGGTTTCTATCCTTACACTGTAGTTTATACTCTTAATGATGTAGAAATGACAGGTATGATTGATGGTACTCCACTGGATGTTCCTCTAACTCCTGACATGGCCGGTCTATATACACTTGAGGTTGTTAGCGTAGTTGATGCTAACGGATGTGTTGCTATGGCAGTTGATGGTCTTGAACTCACAGTTCTTCCTCTTACCGAAATTACTATGCAACCTTCGGGTGTTGCTGTAGAATTTGGTGGCCCCGCAGAATTTACTGTTGAAGCTGTTAATGCTACCGGGTACCAATGGTATCATGGTGTAATGCCTATTGAAGGAGCAACTGATGCTAGTTATGCTATTGCAAGTGTTGTTGTTGAAGATGGTGGCGATTACTCTGTAATGGTAATGGGTGATTGTGGTGATGTTATGTCAGGCGCAGTAATGCTTGACGTTTTACCATGGACTCAACCCATATATTTTGGTGGTTCTGTTAGTAGTATGTCAACATATTTGGAATTAACCGAAGACTATGATAATCTTACTGAAATAATGGCACCAATAATTGCTAATGTTTCAGTAGTTAGCTTCAAAAATCCTGTTCAAAGTTGGGCACCGGTTAATGGATCGTTTATGTTCAATGAAGAAAAGGGTGCGAAGGTTGTTCTAAGTGGTGGAGTTCCCGTTACAATCCAAGTTGAGGGTTATCCCTTATTAGGTGATGAAATTACCCTACCGGCTGGTAATAACTATATGCCGGTTTGGTCACAGAACACAGTTGATGCCGATCAACTCTTCACCCCAATTATATCTGATATTAACTATGTTGCAAGTATTGATGGTCAGGGATATTGGTGGCCACAATACAATTTCTTTACACTGGAAAACATTGTACCTGGTAGAAGTTATTTTATTTCTCTGAAAAACGCATCAACACTTGACTTTGGTCTTCCTGCAGTTGATGCAGCTATTGGATATACTGATGTTCCAAGAAATGTTACATCATGGTCGGATGCTACTTTAACAGCTACTCAACACCACATTGTAATTACTGCTGATGCCTTGAGTCAACTTCAAAGTGGTGACGTTATTGGTGCCTTCAACGAATATGGTCAAATGACTGGTATGGTTGAAATAACTGATACATACGAAAACACTGTTCTTAGAACATTTGGTGACAATCCATTAACTGAGCGTACCGAAGGTTTTGTAGAAGGTGATGTTATGACCATTAAAGTATGGCGCAATGGAGAGGAAATGATTGTTCAGGCAACATTTGATGAAAAAATGTCAAATACCAACATTTTTGCAGAAGATGGCACTTCAGCAATTACAAGCCTCAAGCTTGGAGTTACATCTATCAACGACTTTACATCTAATCTTACTGCAAGCCTGTATCCAAATCCGGCTACTGATCTTGTAAATATTGCAACAAACTTCGAAATTAGCAATGTTAAAGTTGTTAATTATGTAGGCCAGGTTGTATTTGAGCAGGATGTAAATCAAATGAACTTCCAAATTAACACTTCTAATTATGGTTCAGGAATGTACTTTGTACAAATCGAAAACCAGGATGGTGTTGTTATTACCAAAAGGCTTACTGTTAAGTAGTAACCAGTAAGAATAATAATTATTAAAAGGGGGCTTTCAATCGAAAGCCCCTTTTTTTTGTTTTTGTGATGTATTGTTCCTTATTCATCAATGAGACCAGTCTGAAAAGGTGTAAGGTACCATATTTAAAAAAAATTATATTTCAGATTATCAGTTTGTTAAAAAATATTATTCGTGCATCCGTGGCTTTTTATACCGTATTCATCCATTAATCCTAATTTTGCTGTGCATCATTACGAATATCAACTTTTAAAATTAGTACTATGAAAACTATATTACTTTTAATGGCATTCATTCTCTCCTCCGGGCTTTTCGCACAGGAAATAAATAAAGTCATTCCCGACAAGGATGTTAATAAACAAATATTTATCGGTACCTGTAACCGGGAAGGGTTAAGCACTATACCTTTTGGTGAATTTTTTACCCCCGGCTACACTGATTATGTTCCTGATGAAACCATCATTAAAAAACTATCAAAGCAAAAAAATGGAGTTAACATTGCAATCGTTATGGGATCGTGGTGCCACGACAGCAAAGAGCAAGTACCACGTTTTATTAAAATCCTGGATGGAATGAAATTTAAAGATTCCAGGCTTAATATTATTTGTGTTGACAGAAATAAGCAAGGCGGTGATGTAGATGTTTCTGCAATGGATATTCAAAGGGTGCCCACTTTTATTTTATTTAAAAACGACCGTGAGATTGGAAGGATTGTAGAAACACCCAATTCTACCCTCGAAAAGGATTTGCTTTTGATTTTATCCATGGGATCATAATTTTACCGTAATGAAAATATTTTCATCAATTACTGAAACAAAGACCTACCTCGAAGAAAGCTCTAAAAAGGGTAAGAGCATAGGGTTTGTGCCAACAATGGGGGCTTTACATCGAGGCCATATTTCGCTCTTGCAACAGGCAAATCTTGAAAATGATGTTGTAGTATGCAGCATATTTGTCAATCCCATTCAATTTAATAAAAAAGAAGATTTAGAAAAATACCCTCGTACTTTCGAAGATGATGTTTTAAAACTAAGAGAGGTTCAATGCGATGTTCTCTTTGCGCCGTCAGTCGATGAAATGTACCCCGAGCCCGTGCTCGAAAGGTTTGATTTTGGCCATCTCGATAAAGTGATGGAAGGCCGGCAGCGTCCGGGGCATTTTAATGGTGTGGCGGTTGTAGTGCGAAAACTATTCGAAATAATATCTCCACACAAGGCATACTTTGGTTTGAAAGATTACCAGCAATTGAAAATCATTCAAACCATGGTAGAAAAATTGGGCATGGATATCGATATTGTTCCCTGTGCGACATTGCGCGAAAAAGACGGGCTGGCCATGAGTTCGAGAAATGTCAGGCTCAGCAAATACGAAAGATCAATTGCGCCTGTAATTTTCAGGGTATTAAATGGCTTGAAAGATAAAATTGGCACAATGTCTCCGCTTGAAGCACAGGAATGGGGGACTGTTCAAATAAATAAATTTGATGAAATGTCGGTTGAATATCTTTCTATAGCGGGGGCTGATGATCTTTTACAGGTAAATACTTGGGATGATAAGAAAAGTGTTGTTGCATGCGCTGCCGTCAATCTTGGAAAAGTAAGACTAATAGATAATATTATTTTATTTTAGTAATTTTGCCAGCAATATGAAAATTGAAGTATTAAAGTCAAAAATCCACAGGGCTACTATTACCGAGGCAAATCTCAACTACATTGGGAGTATTGCCATCGACGAAGATTTGATGGATGCCTCGAACCTTATCGAGAACGAAAGGGTACATATTTATAATATTAACAATGGTGAGCGCCTTGACACCTATGTAATAAAAGGGAATCGAGGCTCAGGCCTCATTTCGCTTAATGGCGCTGCCGCACGAAAAGCACACGAAGGCGACCTTGTTATTATTGTTTCTTATGCATCCATCGACTTTGAGGAAGCAAAACAATTTAAACCTGCCATTATTTTTCCTGATCAACATAATAAATTGTAAACAACTTTGAATAAAAAAGCCCTCTCAGCTTTTAAGATTCTATTTTTCCTTTCCATTGGAATCTTTTTTATCTGGATATTTCTGCGAAAGCTAACTGCCGATCAAAAACATGAAATATGGGATTCGTTTATCCATGCCAACTTTAGCTGGCTTGCCCTTGCTTTGATTATCGGGTTTTTTAGTCATCTTGTCAGGGCTATGCGATGGCGTATGTTGCTCGACCCCATGGGCTATCATCCCAAACTGTCAAATACTTTTTATGCTGTAATGATTGGCTATTTTGCTAACCTGGCTTTGCCCAGGCTTGGCGAAGTTACTCGTTGTGGGGTGCTTCGAAAATACGAAAAAATACCCATGAATAAATCAATAGGAACGGTTATCGTTGAGCGTAGTATTGATATGGTGGTATTTGTAACTCTGTTTTTTATAAACTTCATTGTTTTTTTTGATAAACTTAATCATTACATCGATGAGAAAGTCTTTATCCCGTTAAGCGAAAAATTTCAATATGCCCAGGTGTCAGCCTATTTTATGGTGCTTGTATTTTTAGTGTTTGCAATTATTTTTCTTACTTTTTTCCTCTTTCGAAAAAAAGTAAGAAAAATAAAAATGTATAAAAAGGGGAAGGAAATTTTGATGGGCTTCTGGCATGGCTTGTGGTCGGTTACAAAAATTAAAAAGCCTGTTGCCTTTATTTTTCAATCGTTTTTAATTTGGATTTTGTATTTTTTAATGATCTGGGTATGTATTTTTAGTTTGCCCGAAACAAGTCACCTTGGTATTGGCGCTGGTTTGTCGATGCTTATTTTTGGTTCCATTGGGATAATGATTGTGCAGGGAGGCATCGGCATTTACCCGGTAATCATTGCCGAAACACTGGCAATTTATGGAATTCAGGCTACTACCGGTTATGCGCTGGGCTGGCTTACATGGACTGCCCAAACCCTGCTTATTGTTGTTGCCGGCATCATTTCATTAATAGTACTACCAATTTTAAATAAAAAAATAGAATATGGATCAACTCAGCCTGTTACAATCCAAGATAACCAAGAATAAAACAGAACTCGATCGCCGGCTGGCCTATTTGAGGTTTAAGGGAATGAAAATAGTGTTTACCAATGGCTGTTTCGATATTCTCCATCAGGGGCATATCGACTACCTCGCGAAGGCGGCAAGCCTGGGCGATGTGTTGATTGTTGGGTTAAACTCCGATAGTTCCGTGCAGCGTATTAAAGGTGATGGCCGCCCGGTGCAAAACGAAGAATCGAGGGCAATGATTCTTGCAGCGCTTCAATTTGTAAATATTGTTGTACTGTTTGATGAAGATACTCCATACGATTTAATAAAATCCGTTCAGCCTGATTATCTCGTGAAAGGCAGCGATTACAAGGCCGAAGAAATTGTTGGCTACGACATTGTTTCGGCAAAAGGTGGCGAGGTTGTTACCATCGACTTTTTGGAAGGACACTCAACAAGCGGAATATTAATCCGCATTAAAAATTTATAATAATACACTGAAATTGGCAAAGGTTAAAACTACATTTTTCTGCCAGAACTGCGGCCAGAATTCGCCAAAATGGATTGGGAAGTGTTTATCATGTGGCGAGTGGAACACCTATGTTGAAGAAGTTGTTCAATCTACAAAAGCAACACGCGGGGCTTTCATCGGGCTTCAGCCACAGAAAAGTTTGCCTAAAAAACTCCATGAACTCAAATTTGAAACTGACGATCGTATTGATACCGGGAGTGGTGAGTTAAACCGTGTGCTTGGCGGGGGACTGGTGCAAGGTTCGGTAGTTTTGGTGGGCGGCGAGCCGGGAATTGGAAAATCAACACTGCTCCTGCAAATAGCCCTAAAAATGAGAAACCTTAGTGTGCTCTACATTTCGGGCGAGGAGAGCGAGCAACAAATTAAAATGCGGGCAGCCCGGCTGGGTGAAGATAAAGCAGAAACTTATATACTTACCGAAACATCGACCCAGGTAATATTTAAGCACCTCGAAAAATTGCAGCCCCAGATTATTATTATTGATTCAATTCAAACTTTGCATACCGAAACTATCGAATCCTCAGCAGGAAGCATCTCCCAGGTTCGTGAGTGTACCAACGAATTGCAGCAATATGCAAAGCTTACAAATACACCTGTTTTTTTAATCGGCCACATTACAAAAGATGGAAATCTGGCCGGCCCCAAAATACTGGAACATATAGTGGATGCTGTGTTGCAATTTGAAGGCGACCGCAACTATGGTTACAGGATATTGAGATCGGTAAAAAATCGCTTTGGCTCAAGCTCCGAACTTGGCATTTTCGAGATGCAAAGTAGTGGCTTACGCGAAGTGGTAAATCCATCGGAATTACTCATTACTCAGCGCGATGAGAATTTTAGCGGTATTACTATTGCCGCCACCATCGAAGGCTTGCGGCCAATGCTCATCGAAATACAAGCCCTGGTGAGTTCGGCTGCTTACGGGGTTCCGCAACGCTCCACAACAGGTTTCGATTCGCGAAGGTTGAACATGTTATTGGCAGTTTTGGAAAAGCGCCACGGTTTCAAACTATCGTCCAAAGATGTTTTTCTTAACGTGGCCGGCGGGATAAGGGTTGACGATCCTGCCGTTGACCTCGCGGTGGTTGCGGCAGTGCTTTCGTCGAATGAAGATATGCCCGTGAATCCAAAAGTTTGCTTTGCTGCCGAAGTAGGTCTCTCTGGTGAAATACGGGCTGTAAATAAAGTTGAGCAACGAATTAGCGAGGCATCTAAATTGGGCTTCGAAAAAATATTTATTTCATTACATAGCTTTAAAAGCCTGTCCCAAAAAAATCATTCCATCCAATTAATCCCGGTGTCACGCATCGAACAGGTTTTTAGCAACTTATTCGGATAAATTGTCCTCTGCAAATAAATCATCTGTCCTTTCATCAACTTTTATAAAGAAATTATAAAGCAGCAATATTAATACGCCAAATAATACGGAGGCCAGGATAAGAAAAATATTGGTGAGTGGCGATGCCGTAAATGATAACCTGATCAGTACGGTAGAAATAATAAAACCTGAATTTCGCATCAGTTGGCTGTAGTAACGTGTGTAAAGGAATGAGATTATCAGGATAAATACATCCACGTAAATCAGGATAGAAAAGAAGGTGTCGTAAAACACGTTGTTGATTTCGGGAATGGCGTGATGCTGCCCATCAGAAAATTGCAGTACAGCCAAAAACCACTGCCCAAAACTAAAAATTGCCAGCCCTATCAATACGGGGAGCAGAATTAACGACATCAGGCGTTTTATAACAACAAAGCTTTTAATGTTTGTGCAGGCTTCTGCATGGGGTTGTTTTTTCTTGAGGTGGTAAAAAATTGCGATCAGGAAAAACAAAACCAATACCCCGGCCATATCAATTAAAAGCTCAGACTTTTGGGAAATATTTTCGGTTAGTTGATCAAGGTCGAAATGAGAAATATCTTTAAAAATTCTTCTCAATACGATGAGTGAAATAATTTCGTAATGTTTGCCAATGGATTTTGTAAATGATTTCGGAAGGTAATATAGGAAAAGGAAAACTTCGTAAATCAATAAAAACGAAAAAGGGGTATAAATGGCATTCATATAGTTGCCCGAAAATTCATTAAAAACAGGATGGGTTAAAATTCCGGAGTTATTAAGGAAAATGAGCAACAAATGAATTAGAAATCCGGCCAGCGAAGCTGCTACAATGATGACCTCAATTTTATGAACATTCTTAATGGAAAATAAGCGGAGAAACCAATCTGAAATTTTTTCGGAGATTTTCATTCTTTTCATTTTAAAGTAAAGAGGGTAAAATTAAATAAATCCTGATAATTGTATTGGAGATTATCATAAGATTATATTTCTGATTGGAAATTTTTAATAGGTTTTTTTTCAATATTTCGGAACTACAAATGATAAAATAAATTTTCCCCTCCCCCCGCTGCCCTAATGCCATTAACTTAAGGTTTTCATACCTGAAAAATGGATATGGGATACCATACAATTCTTATCAAAAGAAAAATTATCATCATCGAATTTATCGAATTTGACCTGCCTACGGCAGGTTGAAATCCGTGTAATCCGCGTAATCCGATGATAACTTTTTTGTAATTCGATGATAACTTTTTTGGGAGATGATTTTTTACATATGCTTAAGTTAATGACATTACCCGCTACCCGCATCGGTCGTGTCATTTCGATGCCGCATGTGCGGCAAGAAACCTCCTGAGATATAGACATTTGCAAAAACTTTTTAGTGGTAAGGAGCGAAGTCCCGCACGTGCGGGAAGAGGTCTGTTTTTCAACGCTTTAAAAATAGTTGTCATTGATATACTGCACATGCAGCAAGAAATCTTAGTCTAATTGATTCACCCAATTGCACCCACAAAAATAGTTGAACCAAAAAAGCCAACAAAAAAAGCCGGGAATTGTTCCCCGGCTTTTAAGCAGAATATAGTTTAAATAATGTTATTCGCTTTTTGTGAAATCCATGGCCGCCAAACGTTTATAACTATCGTAGCGCCACTTGGCATTTTTAACAGCTTCCTTGCCAAGTATCTCGGCTTCTGATGGGAAAGCTTTGTACAATGAAGTATATCTAACCTCACCTTTGAGGAACTCGGTAAATTTATCCCAATCCGGTTCTTTTGAATCCAGCTGGAACGGGTTTTTGCCTTCTTCTTCCAAAGCTGGATTGTAGCGGTAAAGTTGCCAGTACCCGGCCTCTACAGCACGTTTTTCTTCTTCCTGAGTTTTCCCCATACCTGCACGCAAGCCGTGGTTGATACATGGTGAGTAAGCAATAATTATTGATGGCCCCGGATAAGCCTCGGCTTCTTTCAGCGCTTTAAGGAATTGCGATTGGCTCGATCCCATGGCCACTTGTGCAACATACACGTATCCATAAGTCATTACCATTGCACCCAAATCTTTTTTACGGATTTTCTTACCCGAAGCAGCAAATTTAGCTACCGCTCCAACTGGTGTTGCTTTTGAAGCCTGGCCACCTGTATTCGAGTAAACCTCTGTGTCCATTACAAGTATGTTAATGTCTTCGCCCGAAGCCACAACATGGTCGAGGCCGCCATAGCCAATATCGTAAGCCCATCCATCGCCACCAAAGGCCCAAACCGATTTTTTAATCAGGTACTGCTTTAGCGCCATAATTTCTTTGGCAACTTCGGTATCAGAATTTTCACATAGCTTAACCACTTTCGCGGAAGCAGCTTTTGAAGCCCCGGCATTATTAATGCCTTCGAGCCACTCGGTGAATACTTCCTTCATATTGTCGGCGATACCGTTTTTAAGTGCAGCCTCCATTTTTTCGGCAATACGCTGGCGCATTTTATTTACACCAAGCATCATCCCGAAACCATATTCGGCATTATCTTCAAACAACGAGTTTGCCCAAGCTGGGCCTTCACCATTGGCATTTTTGCAATAGGGTGTCGAAGGTGCTGATCCACCATAAATAGATGAGCATCCTGTTGCGTTGGCTACCATCATCCGGTCGCCGTATAGTTGGGTGATGAGTTTAACGTAAGGTGTTTCGCCACATCCTGCACAAGCGCCGGAGAATTCAAACAAGGGCTGTGCAAACTGGCTGTTCTTAACCGATTTTGCTTTATCAACAATGGTATCTTTATAAGTAACATTTTTGATGATGAAATCCCAGTTGTCGTTTTCGTGCATTTGCGATTCCAATGGTTTCATCACAAGTGCTTTTTCTTTTGAAGGACATACATCTTCACAGTTACCGCAACCTGTGCAATCCAGCGGGCTGAGTTGAATTTTAAACTGGTGTCCGGCAAAGGTTTTGGGTTTTGCTTCGATGGTTTTTAATCCTTCTGGTGCTTTAGCCAATTCTTCTTCGTTAATCAGGAATGGACGGATACAAGCATGAGGACAAACGTAAGCACATTGGTTACACTGGATGCAATTGTCGCCAATCCATTCAGGAACGTTAACGGCAATACCACGTTTTTCGTAAGCTGTTGTCCCTGCCGGGAAAGTACCGTCTTCACGGTTTAAGAATGCGCTTACCGGGAGGTCGTCTCCTTTTTGTGCATTGATGGGTTCAACAACATTTTTAATGAAATCAGGGATGTCCCTGTCATCAGCAATAGTTTTAACTTCAGTTTTTGCCCATGATTTTGGAATTTCAACTTTTTCAACTTCACTACCTTTGTCAACTGCCGAAAAGTTCATGTTAACAATGTCTTCGCCTTTATGGCCAAAGCTTTTGATAATGGCTTTTTTCATCTGCTCAACGGCAAGATCGTAGGGAATAACTTCCGAAATCTTAAAGAAAGCCGACTGCATTATGGTATTCGTGCGGTTTCCAAGTCCGATTTCCTCGGCAATTTTGGTTCCGTTAATGATATAGAATTGAATATCATTTTCGGCCATGTATTTTTTAAAATGATCGGGAAGCCTGTCTTTGGTTTCCTCGGCATCCCAAATACTATTAAGCAGGAATGTGCCACCTTTTTTCAAACCCCTGAGCATATCGTATTTATTCAAATATGCTGGAACATGGCAAGCTACAAAGTCGGGGGTTCCAACAAGGTAAGATGATTGGATGGGTTTATCGCCGAAACGGAGGTGTGAAGTAGTAATACCACCTGATTTCTTTGAATCGTAAGCAAAGTAAGCCTGGCAATATTTATCGGTATTTTCTCCAATAATTTTAATCGAATTTTTATTGGCACCAACCGTACCATCCGAGCCAAGACCATAAAATTTGCCCTGGAAAGTTCCTTTAGGGGCAATGCTAACCTCGGGCAATAATGGCAATGATAAAAATTTTACATCATCGTTAATTCCAACGGTAAAGTGATTTTTCGGCTCATTTGATTTCAGGTTATTATAAACCGAAATTATCATTGTAGGTGTGGTGTCTTTCGAGCTTAAGCCATAACGGCCACCTACGATGATTGGAGAACTATCTTTTTCATAAAAAATATCTCTAATATCAAGGTATAATGGTTCACCGGTTGCTCCTGGTTCTTTTGTTCTGTCGAGCACCGAAATCCTTTTTACGGTTTTGGGCAGCACATTCATAAAGTATTTTTCAGAGAATGGACGGTAAAGATGCACCGAGATCAATCCAACCTTTTCTCCTTTTTCAACCAGGTGGTCGATGGTTTCTTTGATTACTGAAGTAATCGAACCCATGGCCACAACAATATTTTCGGCATCGGGCGCACCATAATAGGTAAATGGATGGTATTCGCGGCCTGTGAGTTTCTGGATTTCCTGCATATAGTCTTCAACCATATCGGGGATCGGATCGTAGAATTTGTTGGCAGCTTCGCGCGATTGGAAATAAATATCCGGGTTTTGCGCCGTTCCACGGGTTACGGGGTGCTCCGGGTTAAGTGCATTGTCCCTGAATGCCTGGAGGGCTTTCCAATCCACCAAATGCTTTACATCATCATTGGTAAAATATTCTACTTTTTGAATTTCGTGTGAAGTACGGAAACCGTCAAAGAAATGAACGAACGGAATTCTTGATTTGATTGCAGCGAGGTGTGCAATGCTGGCGATGTCCATAATTTCCTGAACACTACCGGTGGCAAGGAAAGCAAAGCCGGTATTACGGGCAGCCATTACATCCGAATGGTCGCCAAAAATTGAAAGCGCCTGTGCGGCAAGGCTCCTGGCGCTTACGTGAAATACAGCGGGGAGCAACTCACCAGACATTTTATACATGTTGGGGAGCATGAGCAATAAACCCTGCGAAGCAGTAAATGTGCTGGTTAGCGCACCAGCCTGGAGTGAACCGTGCATTGCACCGGCTGCACCACCTTCCGATTGCATTTCCGAAACTTTTACGGTTTCGCCAAAAATGTTTTTCCTGCCGTGTGCCGACCACTCGTCGATGTATTCGGCCATGGTTGATGAGGGCGTAATTGGATAAATGGCCGCAACCTCACTAAACATATAGGCTATATGGGAAGCTGCATAGTTGCCATCGCAAGTAATAAAATTTTTCTTTTTAGTCATAATTATAAATTATTTAAACGCTGATATTCGATTTCTAAAATTTGGCACGAAATTACTTATTATCCCTGAAAAGGGATGCTTACAAAACCTATTTCGCCGTCAAAACCAGCAATTTAAAATCATTTTAGATTAACATTATTATTAATTGCCAAGCTTAAAAGCATTTAGAAAAAAATGGCAAAACCATCTTTTTTTATTTAAAATCAAAATTTATATTATTTCCCAACTTGGACAAGCCAAAACCAAACAGGCTTCTAAATTAAGTAGCACTTCACCGGTTTTAGCTTGTCCAAGTTGTTAAGCAAAATTTCTAATTATTTTATTAAATCCATCACCTTGTATTTTTACACTTTTCTTTTTGTGTTATAATAAATTAGAAATTTTGCAAAAGTATCTTTCAACTCAAGTTTTGCCATTTTGTGGCAAAACTTGAGTTGAAAGATACTAAAATCCGTTCAATCCGTTCAATCCGATGATGATAAAGAATCCGCCTGCGGATTCATGGTATTTCTAAATTAGGATTTGAAAGTTAAAACCGAATGATGTAAACCACTGCTATGCTTTTTTACTATTTTTGTTTATCGGCATTTTAAGCCAGGTATTTTTTATGATTAAAATTTGAACCAGGACGCTTAATGAAAACAGTTACCAAATATCTTGTTATTTTTCTTGTAGTAATTATCCCATCAAACTTCCTATTTCCCCAGGATACAGCCACCGAAGAACTGGAAATTATTTTGAGTGAAACACGAAACGATACACTTCGCTGTGAACTTTTTGATAAAATTTCAAAAGAAAATCTGTCAAACAATCCGGCGAAAGGCCGTGAATTTGCTTATGAACAATTGAGGCTTGCCGAAAAATTATCGCTTGATTCGTTAATCACTTCAGCATTTATTAATCTATCCAATTGTTACAGCCATCTTGAACAGGGTGATTCTGCGTTGTATTTTGCAATGCAAGCAAAAGACCATTCAATATCTGAGGGCGATAAGTTTTTAATTTACAATATTATGGGTAATTCGTTTACAACATTGCTCAACTTGGATAGCGCTGAATATTACTACAACAAAGCCTTGCTAAGTGCCAAAGAAGAAAATGATGAAAAAAATATTGCTGCAGCTTATAATAACCTCGGATTGGTTTTTATGGATATGGGCGAGCTACAGGCATCGTATCAAAACTACCTCGAAGCATTAAAGTTGTTCGAAAAAATTGGTGATAGAGCTAACCAGGCTATAGCACTCAATAATATCGGCATAGTAAATATGGATATTGAAAACAATGAAAAGGCCATCGATTATTTTCAAAAAGCTATCGAAATTAATCTGGAATTGAACGATAATTTGAACCTGTCGATGAATTATTCGAACCTGGGGGTTATTTATAAGGAGATGGGTGAGTATGGTATGGCATTGGAGAATTATAATAAATCTCTTGCAATTTCCGAAGAGTATGGTTTTTCGAGCGATCTTGCACGACATTATTTTAATGTCGGCAACATTTATTTGGAGACCGATGACCTGAAAATGGCCAAAACAAATTTTTTGAAATCCTTAAAAATTTCGGAGGAACTAGGGATGGATTTGGGACTTTTATATAATAATTTCCAAATTAGCGTATTGGACTTAAATAATGGTTTGTATGCTGATGTTGAAAAGCGCTTAAAAAAAGTTGATGAGCTGATTGAAAAGTCAGGGATGGTGCGTCTGAGGACTGATTTACTGGAAAGATACGCCGAACTTGAAGAGAAAAGGGGGGATTACAGGAAATCACTCGAGTATTATAAAATGTTTAAATCGCATGCCGATAGTATGCAGGAAGTTGCCAGTAAAAATAAAATTGAAGATATTCAAACCAAATATGAAACCGAAAAAAAGACCCTTGAAAATGAAAAATTAATAGATCAGGCCGCATTGAATAAAAAAATTATTAAAAATCAACGTCTGCTGGGATTGGTCATTATCATTTCACTGTTCTTGCTGGTATTGTTTTTTATCATTCTTTTCCGAAGCCGCCAAAAGCTCCACGTGGCTTATGAATCCTTAAAAAAGCTGAACAAAAAGGTGGTTTTACAAAAGGAAAAACTGGAGGAAGTAAATGAAACTAAAGATAAAATGTTTTCCATTATTGCCCACGACCTTAGATCCCCGTTCAGCTCTTTGTTAGGTTTTCTGGAAATCCTGATCTCGGAGTTTGAAGAGATGGACGATAAAGAAAAAAAGGAGATGCTTGAGATTGTAAACAGCCAGAGTGTGAAAACTTATGGCTTGCTCGAAAACTTGTTGCAATGGGCCATGATGCAACGGGGTATGATAAAACTTCATTTGAGTGATTATGATCTTAACAATATAGCCCATGCTCAACTCACCGAATTGTCGGCACGCGCAAACAGTAAGCAAATTGAGCTTATAAATAATGTGCCCCAGGGCTTTAAAATATTTATTGATGAAACCGTTTGTAAAACCATTTTAAGAAATCTGGTTAATAATGCCATAAAATTTACAGGGCGGGGGGGCACTATCAAAATTGAAGCCCGGGAAGAATCTGATAAAGTTATTGTAAAAGTTATCGATAACGGTATCGGAATGAGCCCTGAAGTGGCAACAAACTTATTTACAAAAAAAATTCCCACATCCACCAAAGGTACCGATAATGAGTCGGGCTCAGGTATGGGGCTGCGCATTGTTCACGATTTTATTGAACTGCTTAAGGCTGAAATAAAAGTTGAAAGCAAACCTGATGGAGGCTCGGTATTTTACTTATCCTTTAAGAAAAAAGAAAACTAATAAATCCTATACCCCACATTTTAATCTTAAACAAGCATAAAAAATATCACCATCCATCGGAGTGAAATATTTTTGATATTTTTGTCATCATTATTTAGTGATCTATAATTCAAAAACAAAAATATTTTATAATGGCAGATTTAAAAACTACTTACCTGGGGCTCGAATTAAAGAATCCGGTAATCGTTGGAGCGTGTAACCTCGTTACCGATATGGATGCTCTACAGCAAATCGAAGATGCAGGAGCGAGCGCAATTGTGTACAAATCTCTTTTCGAAGAGCAGGTGCAACTTGAGCGTGCCCGGCACGAAGACGGACTTGAAGAGTACAATGAGCGTCATGCCGAAATGGTTTCGCTCTTTCCCAAAATTAAACATGCAGGGCCAGAGGAGCACCTGCACAACCTCAGAAAGGTTGTTGATAAAATGAGTATTCCGGTAATTGCCAGCCTCAATTGTGTTTACGATGTTACCTGGGCTGAATATGCAAAAAAGCTTGAAGAAACCGGTGTTGCCGCCATCGAACTTAACATGTATTCAAACCCCAGGAGTGCCGAGCGTTCAGGGAAAGATATTGTTGAACAAAGGCTCGCGATTATCAAAAAAGTAAAACAAACGGTTAATATTCCTGTTAGCGTAAAGTTGAGCCCGTTTTATACAAACATCCTGGGCGTTGTCGATCAAATGGACAAAACTGGCGTTGATGGTTTTGTTTTGTTCAACAGAATTTTCCAGCCCGACATCGATATCGAAAATGAAAAACTTATTTTCCCCTGGTTTTTAAGTGGCGAAGGCGACTATAGACTGGCCTTGCGATTTGCGGGAATGTTGTATGGAAATGCCAATGCAAACGTTTGTGCGAATACCGGAATTTTTACCGGCAATCACGTTATCCAGTTATTATTGGCTGGTGCCGATGCAGTGCAGGTTGTAAGTACTTTGTATAAAAATGGCTTCGGGCAAATAAAGAAAATCCTGAACGATCTCGAATCATGGATGGACAAAAAAGGATACAATAACATTGATGATTTCAAAGGAAAAATTTCTAAAAAGAATAGTACTGATCCTTTTGCTTACAAAAGGTCGCAGTATGTTGATATCCTGATGAGCTCAGATGAAATATTTAATAAATATCCGATGAGGTAAGCAGCATATCAAGTTCGAATAAAATAAATAAAAGCCGTTCTGAATGATTTTCGAACGGCTTTTTTATTTGTCCGGAATGTGGTTTTGCCAATTATGCATTTTTGGACAACTCACCCGCCTCAGCCAATGCCTTTCCAATCCTGTTGCCATCCATTCCTATTTCGATCAAATCCTCCTTTTTAACATTCCGCGATAATACAATACCTCTTTGCAGCAATGCTTGTTTTTCGTTTTTTTTCAATGTTTGCAAGGCCGTTATCGGATGAAGTCCTGAATTGTCGATACGATCTCTAAGGCTACCTCCTGCCGGATAATCCCAGGAGATAAGATGTAACCCGGCACATTTCCCGAATTGCATGGCATCATCGCTAAACCGTGTATTGGTAACAATCCATCCCTGGTGAAAGCGATGGTTTTTGCCGGCTTTTTTGTTCCATTCTTTTTTGATATCCAAAAAGCGCGAATGGATGTAGAGGCTCACTTTTACATCGCTCTTCCTTGATTGAACGCTGTGAAATTTACATTCGATCATAAATTTCCGCTTATTTTTTTCAGCTACAACATCCACTTCATGCTGCACACAATGCCCCTTCACAATTATTCCTACCTCAACCTTGTATCCCTGATTCTTTAACAATTCCCCAACAAAGCGTTCAAATGGATAGCCAGTGGGGCCCAATTCAAGAATCGCTTTTTTTAAGCGGTATTTTCCGGCCACCTGCTGCGATTTTTTTCGTAGAATCCCATAGGCCATTTGATATACTTTGTGCGTTGACATTCCATCAACCAACTTGCTTTTTACTATTTGGGTGATTTGCTGAATGACTTGCTCCCCGGCTCCGGCTCTTTCCAGCGAACGCTTCAATTTTTGCTCATCAAACGGGACTTTCTCTCCCGATCTTTTTGTGATTTGTTTTACTTCATTGCTCATAAAAATCATGGATTATGTAAAAATCAAAAATAGGGAAATTTAGGAAGCACCAAAGGAGAAGAATCCGATAAATCCGTTTAATCCGATGAAAGTGTTTCCTGAAAATGTGTCATCTAATTACACGAATAAGGCAGGCAATGAATCCGTTAAATCCGTTTAATTCGATGATAATAATAAATACCATGAGATGAAAAGTGTTTCCTGAATATGTGTCATCTAATTACACGAACACTGTTTCATTCCCGTCTTCTCCTTATCTTTGCATCATATTTAAAAATTTACAACGATGAACATTCCTGATAAAATGAAAGCTATTGTTCTTAGCGCATATAACCCCAACCTCATCAGGGCTTTAAGAAATATGAAAGTAGTTGATGTGCCGGTTCCAAAACCGGAGGCGGGGCAAGTACTCGTAAAAGTGGAGGCATCGCCCATCAATCCTTCTGATATTGCTTTTTTGCGGGGAGGTTATAATATTGTAAAACCATTACCTGCAATTCCCGGTTTTGAAGGAGTTGGGAAAATTGTTGAAGTTGGCGAAAGTATGGATCAATCATTAATTGGTGAAAGGGTTACCTTTTTTATCCAGGATAATAATAGTGGAGCCTGGGCTGAATATGTACTTGTTGGTGAGCATGATTTTATAATTGTTAATAATGAATTACCCCTCGATCAGGCAGCCTGTTTATTTGTAAATCCGTTCACTGCTTATGCGTTGTTCGGGCATATTAGCGAAAATCAGCATCAGGCAATTATTCAGTCGGCGGCCAACGGGCAGGTTGGGCAGTTTATCCGCTATTTTGCAAAAGTGCAAAATTTGGAGGTGATTAATTTGGTAAGAAAACCTGAACATGTTGAAATGCTTATTAATGCAGGATGCAAGTTTGTTTTGGATACAAATGATGAAAAATTTGTTGATAGTCTAACTGAGCTTGCTCACCGTAATAATGCAACAGCGGCAATAGATGCAGTAGGAGGGGAGCTTACAGGAAAATTGCTCAATGCAATGCCTGCCGGTTCCGAAGTGTTGGTTTATGGCGGCCTTTCCGGAATGGCGGTTTCGGGCATCAATACACTCGATTTAATTTTCAAAAACAAAGTCCTGAGTGGATTCAACCTCAATGATTGGATT
>Ga0208900_1000290_pt1 | contig 32543 bp, 41 predicted proteins | sample AntAceMetag02UKK_FD_184763 | JGI IMG/M metagenome (GOLD analysis project Ga0208900, IMG submission 184763) | Saline lake microbial communities from Ace Lake, Antarctica - Antarctic Ace Lake Metagenome 02UKK (SPAdes) (version 2) | ecosystem: Environmental > Aquatic > Non-marine Saline and... | reverse complement strand
GACGGCAACCTTTATCCCTATTCAAAATTTTACCTGAGGAAGATCAAAGAGAGTGCCGGATGCTTCTGGCGCAACCATTTTTCCACCATTGGTGTGCTGGGCATGAACGAGGCCTGCGTTAATTTTATGGGTAAGGGCATTGCTTCGGAAGAGGGACAGGCATTTGCCATCCGGGTCATGGACCATCTCCGGAGTAAAATTGAAAAAATGCAGGTGGAGACTGGTGAAATGTTTAACCTGGAAGCCACCCCGGCAGAGGGAACCACCTACCGGTTTGCCATGAAGGACAAGGAACGATATCCTGAGATCCTCTGCGCCAATGAGACAGAATACAAGGCGGGCAGCAATCCCTTTTACACCAACTCCACCCAGCTACCTGTGAATTACACCGACGACGTATTTGAGGCGCTGGATCTCCAGGATGGACTCCAGGTAAAATATACCGGCGGCACGGTACTTCATTTGTTTTTGGGGGAAGAGGTTTGTGATATTGAGATTGTCAAGCAGATGGTCCGTAAGGTGTCCAACAATTATAAGTTGCCTTATTTTACCTTGACCCCCACCTTCAGTGTCTGTACCTCCCATGGATACCTTTCCGGGGAGGAGCCCGTGTGCCCCAAGTGCGGCGCGGAAACGGAAGTGTATTCCCGGGTGGTGGGATATCTGCGGCCGGTGAAGCAGTGGAACAACGGTAAACAAACCGAGTTTTGCATGCGAAAAACCTTTAAAGTGGCCTCCTGCACGGACAAAACTTTTAAAGCAGCCTCCTGCACTGAAAAAACCTTTAAAGCGGCTTCCTGAGGTGCATAAATGTCAATGATTCTGGGCGGGCTTCAGAAAAATAGCCTCATTGATTTTCCGGGGACTGTGGCATGCGTGGCCTTTACATCGGGGTGTAACTTTAATTGTCCCTACTGCCATAACCCGGACCTTGCAAAGGGGGCTGTTTCTCATGCCGATGCCGCTATTTCACAGACGGAATTCTTTGCTTTTCTGGAAAAACGAAAAGGGCTTCTGGATGGTGTGGTTATTACCGGTGGTGAACCCACCCTTCAGAAAGATCTTGAAGGGTTCTGTGTCGCAATCAGGCAGATGGGATACCAGATCAAGCTGGACACTAACGGCAGCCATCCCCGGGTGGTGGCACGTTTGCTGGAACAGCAACTGGTTGATTTTGTGGCCATGGATATTAAAAGCAATTTTGAAGGGTACCCCTCCCTTGTCAAAGGCGATTTTCAGGGAGAGGCCATCATGGAAACGGTTAAAATTCTCATGAAAAGTGCCCCTTCCTATGAGTTTAGAACCACCTGTGTCCGTCCCTTTATTGATCTGGCCATCATGGGGGATATCGGTGGGATGATAAAGGGCGCAGCCCACTATGTCCTACAGCATTGTTCCCGGAATGTATCGGTATTAAACCCCTCTTTTTTTGAGGTGGAGAATCGATTTTTCCAGGATCAGGAGATACTGGCGCTTCAAAAAGCGGTGGAAAATTATGTGGTAAAATGCTCCATCCGATAAGACAAATGATACCATGCTGTGATGCCAGAGCCCCCCTGAAAAGCGGGGCTTTTATTTTTTATTCCTGGGAATGGGACGGTTCAGTTTCATCAGACTGGGGATAGACCATGCTGCCAGATCGGGACAAATCATATCCGCCCAACTCCTCTGCCGTTTTTTTAAAGATATCTTCCTTGAGAAGTCCCAGAAAAAGCTGAATTCCTTTGTCAAAGAATCGGTCCTTGGAAATGAGAAGGTCAAATCTTTCCCAGCAGACGGGAATGAAATCAAGACCCAGTTTTTCCGCCACGGGTTTAATTCCGGGACCGGCATCGGCTTTTCCAGATAAAACGGCAAGGCCGATGTCCATGTGCTTTGTTTCAATCCTGTCGTACCCCTTAATAACACTGCCTTTGATTCCCGCCTTTTTAAGTTCTCCGTCAAAGAGCTGACGGGTCCCTGTCCCAAGCGTTCTGTTAACAATAGTGATATTCGGTTGCCCCAGGTCCTCTATGCCATTGATCTTACAAGGATTTCCCTTTTTCACCAGGATGCCCTGTTGACGCATACAGAAATTCACAGCGGCGGGCATTTTGTTCATCTCTTTTTCAAGAAAAGGAAAGTTATACTCCTTATCCGGGCCATTGGTATCGGCCACCAGATGGCTGGAGGCAATGTGGCACATATTTTTTCTCAACGCCCTGATGCCCCCCATGCTGCCGGTAAAACCGAACAAGGCCATGTGGTGGGGAGACTGGCTGTTGAAATGGGATAACATGGCATCTAAAAGCAGGTCATTGCTGCCCGCAATGAGCACCAGTCCATGATAGGGAGGAAGCTTGGCCGCAGGTTCCGGATAATTTATAGTCCCGGATTCAATCCACTGTCGCACCAGATCAATGGGGAAAAGCCATTTTCCGGTGACCTTGGTGGCGGGAAGTCCCTTATCGGAAATAAGGCTGTAAACCATTTTCTCGTTGATGTTTAAAAATTTTGCTACTTCCCGGGTTGAAAGCAATTCACTCATTCTTGGGGCTCCTTTTACATGGAAATATGTTGGCTTAATTGATGAGCCATATCACATTATGTCGTAAATCACTATCCTTCATAATAACTCAATTTCCAGGCTTAAAGTTGATCCCGGGGCCTTTTTTGCGCTTAGGGGACAGATTTTTAAATCTGTCCCCGCCTCGGAAAGCCAGCTATTCCCGGAAATAAGGGTTGGCCTCTTTCCACCATGCCAGATGGTGAAATCCATACATGACTTGGGCTTTATTTGTGGGGAATCCCAGATCATAAGAGTGGGGAAAGCTACCCTGGAAAGATCCGTCACAGTATGGGTTGATGAATTTAAATAACCGTGGTATGCGTGGAGACAATTACCACAATTGATTTTTCGGGACGAAAGAAAATTATGAAGTCTGAAACGCTGGAGCAGTTAAAACAGTTTTTTTTGGCATATGCAAATCAATACATAAAAGGGTCCCATGATCCTGAGCCATTGATAATGAAAAGGGACCATACCTTGAGGGTGTGCACAGAGATTCTTGCCCTGGGCAAGGCCCTTATGCTTGATGAGAATGACATGATGCTGGCCGAGACCATGGCTCTTTTTCATGATCTGGGACGATTCAAGCAGTATGAAACCTATAAAACCTTTTTGGATCATCAATCGGAAAATCATGCCCGGCTAAGTCTCCAGGAGATTGATGCCCATGGCATACTGGACCCCCTGGCTGCTGAAGAACAAGAGCTGATTAAAAAATCCATTGCCTTTCATAATGCAGCTAATATTCCCCGGCAAGGAGATGACAGATTGCTTTTTTTCATGGGCCTGCTCCGGGATGCAGATAAGCTTGATATCTGGCGGGTGGTCATCGGGAACTATACCAACCCCCGGCCGGGCAGTCAGCGAGCCATCAACCTGGGGCTTGTGGATGACCATGGATTTTCCACCGATGCCATTGACGCCATCCTGGCTGGCACCTTTGTTAAAAGTGGTTCCATAAAACGCCTTAATGATTTGAAGTTGATGCAGATCAGCTGGGTGTTTGATTTAAATTTTGCCCAGACTGTTTTATGGGTGAAAGAGCGGAGCTACATTGAGAAGATCGCCGCCACCCTGCCGGATAACCCCAGGGTGGAAAAGGCCATTGCCCATGTATGTCAATATATGGATACATTTTCACCCTTGAACGGGTTCTCCGGCAATAATATGGATATTATGCAGATTCATCATGATTTCCACAACAGGGCAGGTGTATAGTTAATGGTGGGCTCTGGGAGCATGTTAAACTTATCGGTTCTATGGCTGTTTTTAGGGGTCAGTTTGTTTTTTACGTCTGTGGTGTCTGGGGATCAGCAGATGGAGATTCCGCAGAACGAGTGTGTTGTGCCGTTTTCCCAAGGCTATATCAATTGGAGCACCGGAATGGTGTGTGCCACTGGAAAGGTTGTGCCCACAGACCGTAAAAAAGCAGACTCCCCGGATTTTATTTTGAGTGCTGCCAGAATTGTTGCCAGGCGTAATCTTGTTGATATCTTGAAACAGTTGAATATTCATGCAGGCCAAAGCGTGGGAGCCCTTGCTGCATCGGATGATCATATTCTTGCCGGTATTGAAAAAAATGTCATGGACGCCAAATTGATCAAACAGTCCTATACTTCCAATCGCAGCATTGAAGTGGTGCTGGAAACATCCATATTCGGTGGTTTTCTTCAGCTGGTGCTACCCGAAGAGATTAAATCCATTCCCACCCTTGAGATCATTAATCCCCCGGCATCACCCAGGAAAAATCAGTTGGAATATACCGGACTGATCATTGATGTCACCGCCATTGGATTTGATCCGGTGCTTTATCCCGTGGTGGTCAGTGAGCTGGGTGATCAGATATATAATGCCCTTTTTATCAGCAGGGAGTTTGCTGTGCAGAAAGGCGTGTGCCGTTATCTGTGCCGCATGGATTCTGTTGAAATCGCAAAATGGGTGGGAGATAATCCCATCCGGGTGAAGGGGCTCAGAAAGGGGGGGGCTGGGAATTCATCCATTGTCATCAGTAAATCCGATGCCGATAAAATTGAAAAGATCCGGGAACGTCATCGGTTCATGAAGGCGTGCCAGGTGGTTATTCTGGTGTCACAGTAACCCTTTTTTGTTCCCTAAGCACTGGGATTTTATTATATAACTGCCATGTTCTGACGGACACAACGAATGATGAAAGTGGCATTATGCCGCCCCCAACGGCTGCCCTGACCGGAACGGGAACGTCGGGGGGTATTTTTGCCCTTTGGTTCCCAATGTTCCGGTCAGGGCAGCCGTTGGGGGCTCTGTTATCGGCAATCCCGTGCTGTATTTTCATATAAAAAATTAATAAAGGAGTGCAATGGATTCTTATATTCCCTCAAGAGAAGATGCCTTGATTCTTTTTAAACGCTATAACAAGAGTGACAGCCTGTTGCGCCATGCCCTTTCCGTGGAAGGTGTCATGGGGCATTTTGCCGATAAGTTTAATAAAGACAGACAGCCATGGGAGGTGATCGGGCTGGTCCATGATCTGGACTATGAAATGTATCCCGATGAGCATTGCACAAAATGCCGTGAGATTTTCATGGAAAATAATTGGCCAGAAGCCTATATTCGTGCGGTGGTCAGCCACGGATGGGGGATTTGTTCAGAGGTGGAACCCCAAACCCGGCTGGAAAAAACACTTTACGCAGTGGATGAACTCACCGGCCTGGTGGCCAGTTGTGCCCTGGTGAGGCCTTCAAAGAGCGTTCTGGATCTCACCGCAAAATCGGTAAAAAAGAAGTGGAAGGATAAGCGGTTTGCCGCTGGCGTGGATCGTACCATTATTGATAAAGGCGCTGATATGTTGGGCATGGATCGAACAGAATTGATCACCGAGACCATTTCCGGTATGCGAAGTGTTGCCCAGGCCATTGGCCTCAAAGGCAATGTGGTCACTTGATTTTGCTTACCCATCAATGTTCGCATCGGGATCAGTACTGGAGAAAATTTTACCATGATCCTTATTCCCGGCTTGGGCAAAACCTCTGTCCATAAGGTGAAGAGGCTTGCCCGGATGAACAAGCGGCCGGATCTTCGGGCTGAAACACAATAGGGTGGTTGGGTGCCACAGACTGTGGCACAAAAGATCACCCCGCTCAGGAAAAGCCCTTGGGGGCATCTGCGGAGCAGGTGCCTATGCTGGCTCCCATGAAGCTGCACGCACTCATTATTTTGGCAACCTCTTTGCTATTGCATTTGGGACAGTTAATTTCCTCCTCATCTCCGGCAAAAACAAGTTTTTCAAAAATGGTTTCACATTTTTCACAGCGGTACTCGTAAATAGGCATGGATTTGTCCTTTGCTTAGGGAGTCCGAAGAAGTCAATTTACCTGCAAATTCGGCTGATACACTGATATTGCTGAGTTTTACAGAGAATAAGTGGTAAATTAAAAACTCCTGACTCCCTTATGGTATTTTGGGGTACTGGGTACTGGGTACTGGGTATTTCATGGGATATAAACCCATCTTTTGTCGACCATGGCAGTGTAAAGGCTGTAAAACAGAAGCCCCATGCACAGCATCATGTGGGTCAGATCCAGCATGGAGATCATCATGGGAGAAAAGGGGGTGCCAGTGAAGTTTTTCATCACCATAAGGCCGCCGGATACAATGAGCAGTCCCAGGAAAATTGATTTTATGATCCCTGGTACGGAGATCTGATGTTGTTTCTTACGCTCAAATAAATAGTCAAATCCTGAATAGAATACCAAGGCGATGAGCAGGGCAGCAAAAAAATAGTGCAGCGCATGGGTGACATAAAACTGTGCCAGCCATGCCAGACCCGGAATATCAGCAATGTAATATCGCTTGAAAATGGGCATCTGGCCAAAGCCTGTCAAGGTAAGAAACAAAAGGGTGAGCCGGTAGGTGTATTGGATAAGTCTTTGGCCCGAGGTCATTACTTTTCCTCCTTTTTGCTGAGTTGGTATAGCTTGGCCACGGCGGCAGCTGTTCCGGCAAGGGGGGCCAGGAGCATGGCCCGGGCAAGGTTATTGCCTGTGGCCATTTTATCTTCCACCGATGACAGATGGGGCGTGTTCTTTCCCGTTCCAATGGCCTTGTTCAGGGTTTCAAAGGGGACGGGGGAAACATAGATGGTGTTGGTGCCGCCATTTTCCATTTCGCCATAGATGTATCCATTCATTTCCCGGGCAAGATCATGGGCCTGCTGGATAATCTCTTCTCTGGGGCCTATGGTCTGGACGTTTTCCGGGCATGCGTCAATGCATGCTGGCATTTCTCCCTTTGCAATACGATCATAGCATCTATCACACTTATACATCACGCCATTACCGGCAAAGGCGGGGAGAATATCAAGATATAGCCCCACTCCGGTCTGTCTCTGGGGAATGTGCCAGGGGCATACTGCTTTGCATTTAGAGCCACCCATACAGATATCTGAATCAATGCGGGAGATACCGTTATTGAGTTGTTTGGAAGCCCCCCAGGGGCACAGTTTCACACAGGGAGGATTGGTGCAGTGCATGCATCGTCGGGGAATGCTCAGTTCCTGTTCCACTCCGTCAATTTCCACGGTGGCGCTCTGGATGTAGAGCCAATTATAAGGGGTGAGCCTGTCGGTGACATCCCGTTTGTCCGACCAGTCCATGACTGGAACCCTGTCGGGGTACATTTTGGGAAAGGGCTTTTCAGGATTGGGATATTTGTCTGCATTGGACTCCTGGCAGGCATACACGCACTCCTCACATCCAATGCATTTACTGATGTCAAGCAGGGTTGCCAGGGGGACTTTTTCTTCCAGTGCTTTTGCTGCCCGGGCCAGGGAAGGGCCTGCCACCGCAGAACATGCTGCGGTGACAGAGCCTTTCAGGAATGCCCGCCTTGATATCTGTTGTTTCATACTGATTCCTTTTGGGCTTTGGCGGAAAAATGATAGCCAAAGGATACATTAAAGATTTGCTTTGAAATCCTGGTAACTCATTTTCTCGTAGCTTTCGGTGTTGATGAATTTGAGTATGGTGAGCAGGCGTTTTGAATCAATGTATCCGGGCATGCTGCTTAATTTACCACTGTCTGATTTTAGAAACCAGGTGGTGGGAAGTCCCCTTACTCCGAATAGAGATGCAATTTTTTTCTCTTTGTCAGAATCCACCGTGATGGGGATGTAGTTTTCATTGATATAGTCAATGACACCTTTATCCTTGAAGGTGGTGAGCTCCATCTTTTTACAATATGTGCACCAGTCTGCATGGAAATAGAGAAATATCTTTTTGCCCTGCTTTTCTGCCAGGGCTATCCCTTTTTCATAGTTTGTCCAGGTTATTTTTTCTGTTTTTTCCGGCGTGGCAGCCCATGCAAGTGAGAATGAAAAAAATATCAGGAGTATGATGGTGATGGAGAGTTTTCTATTCTTCATATGGCGTTTCCTTGTTAGCTTTTTGATATCAGAAAGTATGATTTTGGGTACTGGGTACTGGGTACCGCTTACTGCTTACAGTGTGGCCAGGAGCTTGAACTTATCAGTAATCAAGAGAATTCCCATGATAATTAGCAGGATACCCGCCACTTTATTTACATAGCCAAGAACTTTGGTGGCACGTCTCATGATGCCAATAATTCTGTTGATGAAAAATGAAATTAAAAGAAAGGGCAGGGCCAGGCCAGCGGAGTAGATGCTTAAAAGGACAATGCCTTGCATTACGGTTTCCTGGCTGCCGGCAACAATGAGGATGGAACCTAACATGGGGCCGATGCAGGGACTCCAGCCAGCGCCAAAGGCCATGCCGATGACAAAGGTACCCATGACATGCATGGGTTTTTCATTCAAATGAATCCGTCGTTCAAAGTGTAAGCCCTTGATATTGATTAATCCCAGTAGATGGCATCCAAACATCAGAATAATGCCTCCACCCAGGTATCTTATGACCCAGGAATATCTGGCAATGATGCCGCCCATGAAGGATGCCGATGCCCCCAGAAGGATGAATACTGTGGAAAAACCACACACATAGGCAAGTGTTGCCAGAATAACCTTTTGCCGGATTTTTCCGGTGTCATCGGTGAGTTCATCAAGGGACAATCCCGTGATAAAGGTAAAATAGGCAGGAATCAAGGGCAAGATGCACGGGGAAAAAAAAGAGAGCAATCCTGCGATGAGTGCCGCCTGATAGGATACTGTTTCAGTGAACAAATAAAATCCTCCATGGAAATTAAGTTTTAAAATGGAGCGTTTTTGTTGATGATCAAGTTTTAAAGTACTCTTTTTATCCTAATCATTTTAACCTCATTTTTCAAGCCGGTTATACTCGATGGTCAAGTTTCTTAGACCGGTTCTTCCTTGGATGTGGGGCAAGTATAAAACATCAGGGCATTGAGTTATGGCTTGGGGATGTCGGTAAATATTTATCACAATAAAAATAATGCAAAAAAAATGCCAGAGTAAAAAAAGATCAAATATAGTGAATCACTTTGATCTGCCCATGGCAGTGGCTCCAATGGTGGGCGTTGTGATTAGATCGTTAAAATAGCTGGAAGGGGAGGCGATGAATTTTATTTTGAGACATGGGGTACCCATGTGTTAACCAAAGGTTAACTGTTAAGGGGGATGTTCAAAATATTAACGCATGACGTGTGGCCGATGTTGTGATTAAGCCCCGAAGTTTAAACACATGCCCTGTTATTGCATTAAAGAGAGGGCCACGGATAAGGAAATAAAAGAGACCAGTGTGGAAAATACGATGGATGCCGAGGCAAGATCGGTGTCGCTGTTCATCTGGGACGACAGAATATAGATGGAGGTGGATGTGGGCATACAAAAAAAGATAAGCCCCGCCTTGAATTCCAGGCCGGTGACCCCGAACAGGGTCATGAACAGAACCCCTGAAAGGGGAAATAATATCATTTTAAATGCGGCGGAAATCATGGATAGTTTCAGGTAGCCTTTCAATTTTTTCAGGGTAAAGGCACTGCCAATGGAAATAAGGGCCAGAGGAAGGGTGACCGTGGAGACGAGTTTCAGTGTATTGTCAATGAAAGCAGGAAACCCACAGCCCCAGCGTGAAAAGATAAATCCGGCAAGGCATGCAAGGATCAAGGGATTGGACACCGCCTCTTTAAAAAGTTTACCCCCCCGCTGTGCAATGGTATATTCTTTTCCAGAAAACCAGATGAGGATGGAAACCGATAGAATGTTAATGATGGGGATGACCACCCCGATGAGAAGGCCAAATCTGATGATGCCCTCTTCACCCAATGCCGTCATCACAATGGCCATACCAATGTATGTGTTGAACCGGTAGCAACTCTGGGAAAATGTGCCCGCCTGAAAATCAGTTACGTCACCATAAACAATGTAAAGGGTGCTCAGGATAAAAACCAGGAAAAGGGCGCACACCCCGGCAAGAGGAAGGGTAAAATTAAGGGATTCTGCCCCCTGGTTTCCACCGATTTTATAAAAAAGCATGCAGGGGAAAAAAATATAATAAACCAGCCGATCTGAAGTTGTGAGAAACTCTTTTTTTATAAAATCAGTGGCCTGTAGGATTCTGCCCATCAGAATGATGGCAAAAACGGGAAAAAGGCTGTTTAACACCATGATATTGGCTCCTTGGCCGCCGGTTGTGCATGCGGATGATTCATCAGTATGATTTTTCCAACGTGTGGACTTGGTTTTCAACCAGTGGTCCCGGTAACCCACCGGGTTAGATCATTTTAGAATCAAACCCGGAAGTGCCCTTTGCTTTCCCACAAAGGCTGGGAATAATCAAGTAGTATTAACGTGCGTTTAACGATTTAATCCAAACAGGAGATATTATGAAGTTTGTCATCATCGGAGGAGATGCCGCAGGCATGAGTGCGGCCAGCAGAACCAAACGAAATCGTCCTGAATTTGAGGTGACCGTTCTGGAGCAGAGCCAGGATGTCTCTTACAGTGCCTGTGGCATGCCTTACAACATCGCAGACCCCGAAAGGAGTATGGAAGATCTTGTGGTGAGGCGGGCCGAGGTGTTTATTGAGAAAAATAAAATTAATCTTCTCACAGGACATCGGGTAACCCGTATTGACCGCAAGGCAGGTAAAGTAATGGGGGTTACCCGGGATAACCAGGATTTTACCATGGCATATGACGCGCTTCTCATTGCCACCGGAGCCCGTCCCCATGTGCCGGATGTGTCGGGCATTGATCTTCCCGGGGTGATGCCCCTGAAAAGCCTGGCCCATGGGAAAAAAATCAAAGCTTTTATTGATGAAAACAAGGTACAAAAGGCCGTTATCTCAGGCATGGGATACATTGGCCTTGAGATGTGCGAGGCATTGAGGGCCCGGGGGATTGCCGTTGATATGATAAAACCGGGACCGGTTTTTCTCCCCTGGATGACACCGGAACTGTCCCGGGTGGTGGCAGATGAAGTCACAGCCAACGGGGTCCGTCTTTATTGCGGTGAGACCATCACTGCCATTGAAAGCGTTGATGACGGGGGACTCATGGTGGTGGGTGAGCACAGAAAGCTTTTGACAGATCTTGTGATTTCAGCCTCTGGTGTTACGCCGTGCAGTGAGCTTGCCGTGGATGGTGGCCTTGAAACCGGCATTGCCGGGGCTGTGGCCGTGGATGCCATGATGAGAACCTCGGATGACCGGATTTATGCCGCCGGCGACTGCGCCGATGCCATCCATGTGGTCACCGGTGAAAAATGCTGGATTCCTCTGGCATTGCGTGCCAACCGGGCGGGATGGGCCGTGGCGGACAATGTGTGCGGTAAAGAAACCCGGCTCCAGGGGGTGGTGGGCACCGCTGTGTTTAAAGTGTTTAATATGCAGGTGGCCCGCACAGGTTTTTCTCTTCAAGAGGCCCGGGATGCCGGATTTGATCCGGCAGAGGTGGTGATTCAGTCCCGGTCAAAGGCACATTCCCATCCCGGTTCGGCCATGATTCATGTATCCATGGTGGGGGATAAGAAAACCGGTCGGTTACTGGGGACACAGATGGTGGGAACCGACGGTGTGGCCCATCGCATCAACGCTCCGGCCGTGGCCCTGCATGCAGGCATGACCGTGGCGGATTTTATCCAGTGTGATCTTGGCTATGCCCCTCCCTTTGGACCGGTTTGGGATCCGGTATTGACGGTGGCCAATCAGCTCATGAAAAAATTGTGATTAGAATTTTGCTGGATCAGGTTCCCGTGAATTTGGGTTTGCGCTTTTCTGCAAATGCGGTAAACGCCTCCATGAGGTCATTGGAGGGGATGATGTTGGTACTTATGGATGCCACATATTTAAGGCCATCGTCCACGGATTTACCCACGCCATAGTTGAGTACATCCTTGGATGCCTGAACCGCCAGTGGGGAATTATTGCTGATTTCCAGGGCCAGTTCCCCCGCTTTTTCCATGAGGATTTCCTGATTTTTGTGGACATCATTGACCAGAAGAATCTCCTTGGCCCTTTGGGCTGAGATGTTTTTGGCGGTGTAGGCAAGTTCCCGGGCATGGCCCTGGCCCACAATGCTGGGAATGCGCTGGAGGACCCCCACATCGGCAACAAAGCCCACTGCTGCTTCCCGTAGGGAAAAGAGGGCATCTTCGGAGCAGATACGGATGTCACAGGCAGTTGCCATGTCAAGACCGGCACCAATGCAATGGCCATGGATGGCCGCAATGACCGGTTTGCGGCACCATTCAATGCAGGAGATGGCATCCTGGAGTTTTTTAATTTTGGAAATCAGTTTCCATTTGATTCCCCCTTTTTGTCCGTTGTCCATGAGTTCCGGCAGCTCCGGGATCATTTCCATGAGATCAATGCCCGCAGAAAAACAGGGGCCTTTGCCCGCCACAATGATGGCGCGGATATCCGGGTCTTTGTCAAGATCCTCAAATATGGCAGGTGAGTCATTCCATGCAGAGGGGTTCATGGCATTTTTTTTATGGGGTCGATTAAGATAGACCCAGGCAATGGGGGGCTTTTTTTCTACAAGATAAAAGTTTTCCGATGTCAACAGTGTTCTCCTTTTTATTTTCAGTTTAATGTGATTTTCTATATCACAGAGAACTCGGTTTTAAAACTCGATGATTAAGTTTTTTATGCTGCCCCTTCCCCAGAATGGCCGATGTTATGACCCAACCCTTATTGATAAATTTTAGTCCATTGCTATTGTGCTGCGTTGGTTTTTGTTTGTAACAACGGCGTGGGGCATCAATCTTGTCTTTTCGGTGAACTGTGGATAAAGGGCCATGGATGAGATGAGCGGGTGCCCGTAGTCCACATAGTCCCTGCGGGGGGTCCGCATGTTGGCATATATCACGGGGTAGGCCACCATGTCACTTAGAATTCTGATCTGGGCCTGGTGCCACAGGCTGATCTGTTTTTCCGGGTTGGGTTCATGCCGGGCAGCTTCAATGAGTCGATCAATTTTTGAGTAGTGGGAAAAATTGGTATCAGGCTTTATGCCGGAGATGAGGGTGGAATCTGAATGGAAAAAACGGGATAAAAACACATCGGCATTGGGTCGCCAGGCGGTATAGATAACAATGGGTTTTGGATGTGTCCGGATTTCCCTGTGCATGTCAGCATGGGGAAGGATTTTTGTTCTGGTGACAATTCCGATGCGGGCCAATTGTTCATGGAGAACTCGGTAAAAATTGCGATAGGTTCGCTTTTCAGACCCCACCAGTTTCAGCGTAAATCCATTGGGATAGCCCGCCTGGGTAAGAAGTGCTTTTGCTTTTTTAACATTTTCTTCATATTCAAGCCCCAGCTTTTTAACATCATTTTGTGTCAGACCTCCGGGAAGAAACTGTGCCGGTACCGCAGAATAAACAAAGCCTGCATTATTGCTGTCGTAGATGTTCAGATAGGATTCTTTGTGCAGGGCATAGGCAATGGCCTTTCGCACCATAATATCGTCCATGGGGGGGATGGATGTGTTGAAATAGATGGCGGTGACCTCTCCCACGCCATGGGTGTCAATTTCAATGCCGTCGTGGAGCATTAACTCACTTGAAAAGCCCTTGTTTCCTGATCCGATAATTACATCCAGCTCGCCATTGAGCAGTCCGGATTTTCGATTTTCGGTATTGGGTATAAAAAAGACCTCTACACCATTTAGAGCCGGTTTACCCCTGAAAAAATCATTGTTGGCCCCCAGGATTAATTTTTCACCGGGAATGTATTCCTGGAACATGAAGGGGCCAGTTCCCACCGGGTGTTTCCCATATGCCTCATCTCCCATTGTTTCCAGGGCCTTTTTACTGACAATAAAGCCCCCATTATAACTGGTGATTTTTGGGAAAAAAAGAACGGAAGAAATCGGTTTTGAGAGGATGAATTTAACTGTGTAATCATCCACCTTGCGTATGCTTATCCCTTCATAATCCCCGGCATAGGCCGATCGTTTTTTATCGGCGGCTTTGGTAAAGGAGTAGACCACATCATCGGCGGTGAGTTCATAGGGGGCTGTCATGGGGCCTGGATGAAACATGATGCCCTTGCGCAGGGTGACGTACCAGACCTGTAGACCTTTTTCCGTGGTGAGTTGTGGCATAGCCGTTGCCAGATCCGGTTCAATGTGGGGGGCATCTCCGGGTTTGTATCGCAGCAGACCGTTGAACACCATGTCTGCCACGGAACGATCCTGGGAGGCTGCGGCAAAGTGGGGGTCCATTTTACCCATGTTGCTTACATGGAGGGCAAATCGAAGTATATTATTTTTGGTGTTGTTTACATGGTTGTTTCCCAGCCAGGACCATGCCATACTATGTTGGGCAGGGGTAAGGGTTAATAACAAAAAAAGGATGACTATTTTGAACAATAATCTGGTGCATGCCATGATAACTCCTCCACATAACATATATGGCAGTAAACACCTGCCACAACGAAAATTCGAAAATTGAAATTTTTATAATTTCAAAATGTTGGACGGAATTTTATATAAAAATATCGGATTTTTGTGTTCCCATGGCATTTAGTCCATAACACCAATCGGATACTGTTTTCGCAAACGTGGCCTGCAAAATGTATCATTCTGTGGAATCAAGGCCCCAAAGATTCTGGGAAGGATCATGCCGCCTTTTTCCGATTTTTTTCCCGGGTCCGTGTTTCCGGAATGATGACAGGATATCCCTTGTGGTGGATAATTTCAACCGAAATTCCATACACTTCCGACACCATGGCTGGAGACACCCTTTGAATGGGACCCATGTCAAAAATGCACCCTTTTTTGAGAAAAATATAATCGTCTGCATATCGTAAGGCCGTATTGAGGTCATGCATGGTCATGACGGCTGCCACCTGGTGTTCTTTTACCACCCGTTCAATGAGTTCCAAAATTTCTTCCTGGTTTTTCATGTCAAGGCTGCTGGTGGGCTCGTCCAGAAGAATGATCCCTGTCTCCTGGACCAGGGCCCTTGCAATGGCGACTTTTTGCAACTCACCGCCGCTCATTTCATCCACATGGGTCAATGCCAGGTCCTCCAGTCCCAAGCGTTTGATGACGCCGTCCACTTTTTTAAGATCACTTTTGCTCACCTTCCATCCCATATGGGGTTTTCTGCCCATGAGAATGGCATCAAAGGCTGTCATTCTGGCAGATTCGCATTTTTGTGCCACATAGCTCATTTTTCCGGCAATTTCCCGGGCATCCATTTCTTTGATATTTTTTTCCCCAAGGAAAACATCTCCAGATGAGGGGTTTAACATGCGATTCATGCATTTTAAAAGGGTTGTTTTCCCCACGCCGTTGGGACCCAGAACAACGGTGATCTCTCCTTTTTTGATCTTGAATGAAATATTTTTCAAGGTGTGGTGATGGTTATATTTAAAGCTGATGCCGTTGACGTTGAGTATCATAATTTTAAATCCTTATGGCTTGTTTTAGTCTTTTTTATAAGAGAATACAGGATTAAAGTACCGATAACAGAGCCCTCGGCGGGGGATGGGTCCGGCCCATTAGGACCCAAAGGCGATCAGCCCTTTTGCCCTGCCGGGCGTTAAGAAGCACAGATTGTTTGAGGAGCTTGCCCGCAGTTTCTGTGCTTTAGACCGGCAGGGCAAAAGGGCCGCCGACGATCCCGGGCCGGACCCATCTCCCGTCGGGGGCGGCATTATGCCATTCTCATCTTCGATATCCTTTGATGATGAGAAAAATAAATACCGGGGCCCCAAGAAAAGCAGTGAGCACCGACACCGGCAGCAGGTGGGGGGAGAGTATCAACCTTGCCACCGTATCTGAAATCAGGAGCATCAATCCCCCGGTGACGGTGGCAGCTGGCAGAAGAAATCGGTGATCATCCCCGATGATGCGGCGCACCATGTGGGGGGCCACCAATCCCACAAATCCAATGATACCTACAAAGGCAATGATCACAGATGTCACAAGGGATGCCACCATCATCCCCGAAAGGCGCACCCGTTCCACCTGGACACCAATGCCCCTGGCTGTTTCATCCCCGGTGTCCATGGCATTGTAGTTCCAGGCGTTGACCATGAAGAAGACCAAGGCACACAGGGTGAATAAAGACATAAATCCCAGTTCATTCCAGCTGGTGCGGGCCACATCACCAAAGGTCCAGAACACCATGGCTGCCAGTTGGACATCATCGGCAAAAAACTGGAGCAGCATGGTGGCCGCCGTGAAAAGAGAGCCCAGGGCCACCCCCGTTAACACCATGACCTCGGGGGATGACGCCTTGATGCGTGACACGGCGGTGATGCCCATGGCAGCAGCCATGGAAAAGAAAAACGCGGAAAAGGTGGTGAGCCAGGGGCTGGAAATACGAACAGCATCATTTAAGGAACTTCCCATGGCACCGCTCCCTAATACCATCACAGCCAGGGCCGCCCCAAAGGCAGCAGCATGGGAAATACCCAGGGTAAAAGGGGACCCCAGAGGATTTCTCAATACGGCCTGCATGACAGTGCCACTGGCCGCAAGTCCTGCCCCGGCCATGATGGCGGTCAATGCCTGGGGCAGCCGGATGTTCCACACAATGATCTCCACTTGGCGGGGAACCTCCATGCAGACAAGGCTTTTAACCACCTCCATGATGGGAAGATGCACCGAGCCAAGGCAAAGCCCCCCGGCCAGTGTCCCACAGAGCAGCACCACGGCTATGAGGGTAATATGGGTTTTCCTTAAAATATAGGCGGTGTACGCCTTGGGAATGACCCCTTGATCAAAGTGCATGGGAGATCCTTTTAAAAACCATGTTCTGGAATTGTTGGTTCATTTCCTGGAAAACTGCTTTTCCCACCAGAAAAGTATAAATTTCGTCTGCCTTGGCAGCAGGGTCAATGTCCTTAAATTGTGTCGGGTAAAGGGTTTTGCCGATGAACCAGGCATTGGCAAGGATGGAGCCCTGGTTCATGGAGTACCAGTTATAGGGAAGGAGACCAAATACAGAGCCCTTTGTTACCCCTGAAAGAGCCTGGTACACAGGATCGGTTTTCAGTTCATGTAAACCACCGGAACCTTCCCCCAGTTGAAGGGTGGACAGATCCAGTAACAGCACTTCCGGGTCCCATAGGAGCAGATTCTCCTTGGATATATTGCTTTGGCGTGGGATTTTTCCATGGGTTTTGATGGCAGCCACGTTGGTGGTGTTGATGAATTGAAGGGGGGGGTACCCCGGTTCCGTGGACTGAAATCCATGGGGGCCTTTAGAGGCAATGCCCCCCACATAGCAGCTTTTCTTTTCCGAGTCAGGAATATTACAGGTTCGCTGGTTGAGCTGGGAAATGTGGGTATTGATATACTCAATGATGGCCTTGGCCCTGGACTCTTTTCCCAGCACCGCTCCGGCAATTTTAAGGGATTTAAAAAAGGACTCCCTACCCGATGCCAGATCTCCATATTCCAGTATCACCACCGGGATGCCGGTTTTTTGCTGGAGTTCCACAGGATCATATCCCGTGGAGCCAAAGGTTTTGAAGATCACCTGGGGCCGGGGGGAGAGACCCATGATGGCTTCCGGGTTGTCATGCCCCCTGAACTCGCCGAATACGGGGTATTGCTTGAACTGAGGGTTGGCAAGGGCATAGGGTCTTGCATCAAACTTGCGCCTTTTTTTTTCCAGATCATCCACAGCTACGATTTTATCCTGGCTCTGGAGGTAGGTGATAAGTCGCAGGCATCCGGCACCGGAGCAGATGATCTGCGTCACATTTTCAGGGACCTGCACCTGTCTTGCATTGGCATCTGTGATAACTTTCATGTTGTTTGCTCGGGCATCCCCGGGCAGACAAAGGGAGAAAAGCCCCCATGATAAAAGGAGGCATAGAATAATTGTTGTCATTGTCTTGATGGGGTTCTGGTGTTGGATAGAGTGCATGAGAAACTCCGATTTCATAAAAATAGATATTAAAATACAAAAAGCCACAAAAGCATGCCGCTCCCCTGGGGGGCGTTGCAGCCTTCGTGGCCATCATTTTAATGTTTCCGGAAATGAAATTTTGGGGCCTGGTCCCACTGTCGTTGCACCCCGGTGAGTTTATGCCATAACGGACAGGGTCAGGCGATATGTCGATATGTTTTATATCTGCCTTCAGGCAGAAATTAATTATGGGCTTATGTACATAACTTTATTGAATCTGTCAAGCTTTCAATAACGGTCGGTCATGTCAGCCCGACGTCACAATAAATAATATAATACAATGGCATAATACCGCCCCCGACGGGGGATGTATCCGGCCCGGGACCGTCGGCGGCCCTTTTGCCCTGCCGGTCTAAACCACAGAAACTGCGGGCAAGCTCCTCAAACAGTCTGTGCTTCTTAACGCCCGGCAGGGTAAAAGGGCTGATCGCCTTTGGGTCCCAATGGGCCGGACCCATCCCCCGCCGGAGGCTCTGTTGTCGGTACTTTAGTGCTGTGTTTTTATATAAACCCAACATTTATTATATTTCCCGGTTTCACGGATCTGCGAGAAAATTTGCCACAGCATCGGCACTGTTTTCACCATCAATGGCAGATGAGACAATGCCACCGGCATAGCCAGCCCCTTCACCCGACGGGAACAAACCCTTTGTCTGGGGATGCATCAGGGTTTCCCGCACCCGGGGAATCCTCACCGGGGAGCTGGTTCGGCTCTCCACAGCAAGGACTTTGGCTTCCCGTGTCACATATCCCCTCATCTTTTTATCGAATTCTTTAAATGCCATGCGCAGGCTTTGAGAAATCAGGGGACCCAGGATATCATCCAACCGTCTGCTTGTCATTCCCGGAATATAAGAGGTGTCTGGTAAGGTGTTGGAAACCTTATCCTGGATAAAATCTGTTAATCGTTGGGCTGGCGCTTCCTGGGATTCGCCCCCGGCAACAAAGGCTTTTTTCTCAACCTCTTTTTGGAACTCAAGTCCGGCAAAATGGTTAATTTGAGAAAAATTTCTCACAGCCTTTTCATCAATGGTCACCACCACCCCGGCATTGGCAAAGGGCAGATCCCGCCGGGAGTTGGACATACCGTTGAGAACCAGTTCTCCGGGTGCGGTGGCAGCCGGTATCAAAATTCCCCCCGGGCACATGCAAAAGGAGTATACCCCCTTTCCATTGATCTGGCAGGAGAGGGAATAGGTGGCCGTGGGCAGGTGATCGCTTTTGGCATAATCGCCATATTGAATTTGGTTGATCAGCTCCTGGGGATGCTCCACCCGAACCCCCATGGCAAAGGATTTTGACTCCAGCAGGATATTCTTTTGGTGGAGCAGCTGGTAGATGTCCCGGGAAGAGTGGCCCGTTGCAAGGATAACAGCCCTGGCCGGGAAAACCTTGTCCCGGGTCATCACAGCCACGAGTCTGTCCCCCTTTTGTTCCAGATCAATTACCCTTGAGTTGAAGTGGATTTCTCCCCCGCAGCTGAGGATGGTTTCCCGCATGGCGGCAATGATGTTGGGCAGCCGGTTGGAACCGATGTGGGGGTGGGCATTGACCAGGATGTCTTTGTCTGCACCGTGCTGGACCAGTAGAGACAGGATTTTTTTGACATTGCCCCGCTTCAGGGATCGGGTGTAGAGTTTTCCATCACTGTAGGTGCCAGCCCCTCCCTCTCCAAAACAATAATTGGAATCAGGATGCACCAGACCGTTGGCATTGATTTTTTTAAGATCAAAGCGTCGGTCACGCACATTTTTTCCTCGTTCGAGAACAATGGGTTTTATGCCAAGCTCGATGAGACGCAGGGCTGCAAAGAGTCCGGCAGGCCCACTGCCGATGACCACCACCTCCTGGCCAGGTTTGATGGGTTTGTAACTCACGGGTGTATGAAGGCTTTGGATCTCTTCTCCCTGATAAACCACAAGACTTACCTGGTAGACCGGCTTTTTCCCCCTGGCATCAATGGATCGTCGTCGGACTTGAACTGCGTCAATATCTCCAGGAGAAAACCCCAATTTTGTGGCGGCAAGTTGTTTTATAAAGGTCTGATCCTGGATTTTCTCAGGGTCTATCCTCAGGGAAATTTCTTTGATCATTATTTTTCCTTGTTGCACCTCTATTATCTGGAAAATTTCGTTATCATGGATGTGACAGCTTTAGGGGGTTAAAAGCTAATTATCCACATAAAAAACCTTGAGAATATCCCGCCTTAAGTGGGTAACCCCACTTTTCATATAAAATCGAAAAGGGAACTCTGAGTCTTTAGGTCAGGGGTGATTGACATGTCAGGCACAACACTTTTTATATTTTTTACCACTTCCGCAGGGGCAGGGATCATTGCGGCCCACCTTGGGGCTTGTTCTTTTAACGGTGGCCGGTTTTACTGGATTCCCGTCGGAGAAATACCATTGATTCTCACCTTTTTTGAATGATGCCATTTCGTGGTGTTTCTGGTCAACGCCCTCCCTGGCAAAAAAAGCAATGAATTCCACAAAGCCTTCGGTGTCATCGGGTCCACCGTCCTTTGTGGTGACAATTTCAAGCTTCTGCCATTGGGATTTTTCTGACCAATCCCGGGTGGACTGGCTGTCAAAATCCCCCCGGTCATCGGGGTGGGTACTCTCCCTTAAATAATCAATATTACCGTTGACATAGGAGGTATACCTGGATCTCATAAGGGCCTCGGGGGTTTCCGGTAATACCTCTCCTTTGATAATTGGCTCGCAGCACTGGCTGAACTCTTTTTCCGAACAACATGGACATAGACTCATGAATAACTCCTTAAATGATGGGACTGGCCATATCCAGTACCCTGGGATCTGGTTTCCTGGAACTCCATGGGCCAATTCTTATATTGACCCCGTTCTCCCAGCAATCAGCCAAAAAAATTTAATAATCAAGTGAAAGAAAGCTGTTAACATAGATTCAGCCCAAAAACAAGGGGATGGTCGGACTCTGAATATTTGCCATAAGAATTCCAATGCGGTATATAGCCCACTTTACACGTGTTTCCAGTCAGCCCGTATTTAATCTACAAAACAGAGGAGTCATTATAATTGAATAGCCACTTTGATAAGCTGTATGAATTAAACCAGTTGCCTGTGGAGCTGAGATTGTTGGTTGCCTCTCTTCACATTACAAATGAGACTCAAAAAAGAAAAATGATTGATTTGCTCTCATCTTCCGACATCGATTGGAACTATTTTTTAAAACTGGCTGTGGAACGTCATCGTTTGACCGGGAGTGTGTACAAAAATTTAAAGATCCATGCAACAGGGCTTGTGCCCGACTCTGTCTGTGAGTACCTGAAACAACAGTGCCAGAAAAATGCCTATCAGATGATGCATAAGGCTGCGGAACTGGTGAGACTGACCACCTTATTCACAGAAGCTGGGATCAGGGTATTGCCTTACAAAGGTCCGGTACTTGCTATACAGCTCTTTGGAGATCTCTCCATGCGCAGATCCGGGGATCTGGATGCACTTCCTTCCAGACGGCATCAGGAACTAAAACAGAACTGTAATCTCTTAAAACATCCAGTGCCGAAAGTTCATCCAGATGTATTAATGGCCCAGCATCAGCAACAATCAAGACTGGTTCAATCGTCTCCATGCAATCCCCATTCAACATCATCCTGAATAAAGGCTTCCGTTAATATATCCTGGTGTGATGCCAAATAACGGTGCAGAGATTCATTGATAACTTCCTGTAAGTTTCGTGCCCAACCTTGTTGCACCAGGGTCTGAGCCTGTTGCCATAGTTGATAGGGTATTTCTGCCTTAACAGTATTATTCATTGGTCTCCTCCTGTTGAAATACACAAATTTTACCAGTGACGACATCATTAATCAGCGTTTTTCTCAGTTCTTTGAGTTTTTCGGCACTGGTTCAGCTGGGTAGATAGCCAGCTAAGTCTAAACAACCTTTAAACTAACCACTTTGTCGGCTTTTGTGAGCAGATTTATTTTAATTATAATTGACTGATTCAGCAACCGTTTTTTTGTTCATGGCGGTTATTATTCTTGGCAATAGATGGCTTGCCTTTTCCATGACAGCCATTGGAGGCCAGTCGGTGCTGCAAAAAATGCCATTACAGACCTGGTTCTGGGCCTTCTGAATCCTGATCTTCTGCTGCAGAGAGTGACTGCCATACTTCTGTTGAACTCGGAATTTACAAATCAATATTGACTTGATGTAGTTTGGAATCTACAATTAAGGAACTGAGGATGCCGCAAATGCCGGGGTACGAAATCTATTCTGGTCAAGAAGGAGTCGAATTGTTATTTTGCTTCGTACAGGCGACACAAGCAGTCAAAACAAGGATGGATTTGAACATGGACAAGATACTCAGCGACAATCTGGATCAGATAAAAATTTTATGTAATACCCATAATGTGAAATCTCTGTTTGCATTTGGTTCTGTTTGCACCGGTAAAATGCATGATAAAAGCGATATTGACCTGTTGATTTCATTTCAAAAGATGGATCATGGTGATTATGCCGATAGTTATTTCATGGTAGCGGAGGAACTGGAAAAAATCTTGAACAGACCGGTTGACCTGATTACAGAAGCCTCTCTTGGTAATCCGTATTTTATTGAATCTGTTAATAAAACCAGGATTCGCATTTATGGATAATATAATCTGCAAATCTCTTTTCGATATTAAAGAGTCCATTGACTCCATAGAGGATTACCTTGGCAGTGAAAGAGATTTCAATCTCTATTTAAAAAACAAAATGTTACGTCGTGCGGTAGAGAGAGAATTTGAGATTATTGGTGAAGCAATGAACAGAATACATAAAATAGCTCCAGATATCTCTATTTCAGGCAAGAAGCAGATTATCAGTATGCGCAACAGGGTAATCCATGGATATGACAAAGTTGATAATGCCATTGTCTGGGGAACCATCGTCCGGCATCTGCCAGTTCTTAAAAAGGAAGTGACTCAATTACTAAATGATTGATTTTAAATTTTTGTTTTTGTTTCCCCGGGCCAGGAAGTTAAGACTGCCAATTTTGTAGGGAAGCACCACTGTCTTTCCGAAAAGATCTATGGCCCCCGGTACCGGCCCGGGCATTGGTTTAATGATCGGCACCAGCCGTTTAATATCCGATGGGGCAGATGATCTGGAAGCATGCCCTTCTGTAATCGCGTTAACCGGGCTGGTGGCTGCGGTTTGACTCTGTCTGTTTTCGCTATGACAATAGTCGAACAGAGTGGGTCCTCAACGGGATTGACATGGTGATACCCGGCAATGCCATGACAGCCATTGCTGGCCAGCTAGGTGCTGGATAAAGCTCCATGTTTTGCTTCTTCCCGTTACGTTTGCCAATCTTGCAAGACAGACTTCTATTGGCAGATTTTTCTGCTCTCAATCGGCATGAAACTCCTGGATGGTTTTTCTGAATCCCTGGATGTCTTTACTCTGGATGGCAGATCGGAGAAGTTTTTTTAACATCAGTCTGTTGTTCAATCGTCTGATGGCGTCGTTTATATCCTCAGGTACTTTGTTGAATTTTATATCCAGGGCTTCCAGTACCATTTCCCGGGCATCTGCTAACATTCCCTCTTCACGTCCGATTCGTTCAGCGGTTGTGATATAAGGCATTTTTGTTCCTCCTCATATTCCTTATGTTGGGTGTTAAATCGCTTTGACAGCGCTTCGGGCAGCACCATGAGCCAATCAATGAACCGGTAGAGATTCAATATCTGTTCCCTGGTGTGGTCTTTTTCATAAAGCATGTGATCCCCCAGGAAAGAGGCTATGAATTTGAAAGGCAAAACCAGTATTGCAATACGGGAAAGACCCAGCCAGAAGATAACCTCAATATAAAAGCACTGTTCTCTAATGGGCTTTTCCAAAAATTTGCGTATAAAATATAAAACGTCTTTCAAAAAATGATCTCTCCTTTCTCATCCAGATATCCCAACCGTTGCATAATCACTCCATGATCGCTGATAATCTGTCTCACCTGTTCAGAATTTAACTCCTCCCGCCACGAACCGATTTTACCTTTTCTGAAAAAAGCCTTTGATGCCGCACTTTTTTCCCTGAAGCCATTCTCCTTTTCCTGGTTCTGGAGGTTCTCAAAGGCACTCAACTCAATGGCCTTTTGAATTTGATCTCTATCATATTCAAGCCCTGAAAATTTCACTGCCTTTTCAAAGGTATCCAGAGGCTTTTGTTTCATGTCTTCATATCTGAGCAGGCAGGTTTTAAACCCGATCTCCGGATTTTCCAGCCAGCTTTTTGCATGCTGACTCCAGGAAAGAAGTTTCTGTCTGAGTTGATTATGAAGTTTTTTCTGTTTTCCGCAGAACGTATGGCGCTCATTGGCCATCTGTTTTATAATTTTGTCGTAGTCACATCCAGAGTGATGGGCAAAAGATACCGCCACATCAAGGGGATTGCGGATGAGGTATATGGAACCGGTGGTTGCCTTGTCCGGAAAAAGGGGGAGACTTTCGCCCACCATAGTATAGGCATCATGCACCTTCATGAAGATAGTCTCTTCTGTATCGGCTGCAATATGTTCATAAATTTCAGGCCTGAGCCGGTCGATTTCATCTGCTGTGAGATCCGAAGATTCAAAGCCTGCCCGCTCGTCAAAAATCCCCCTGGCACTGGCAATGGGGGTGCTGTTAAGGTTATTGATCTCTGCCGGTTCGTTTGTTTTTTTGCGCAGGTTGGTCAGGAACACACGAAACCATGTATTTCCGGATTTGGGGTATGAAGCCAGCCAGATAATTCCGCCCATGATCAGAAATACTCCTTCACATACGCCATCAGTTCATCAAGTTTAAATCCTTTTTTGCGTCTGTGATCCCATTGGGTACTGCACCGTATTTGATGGTAACATCAGGAGTGCCATGACTTTCGGGCATATCCAGAAAAGGGATGGATGATTCTATGCTCATTCCAAAAATATGATAGGTGTGCGTTTGGGATGTTGTTGCTTTCATGGTGTATATATCCTATGCTTTTATTTTTTCCCGGACTTTATCGTCTGTGGCTTCAAAGCCCTTTTTGGAAAGAAAATGGATGGGACAGGAGGGTCTGAATTTGCAGTATATGTCAGGATCTCTGCATTCAAGACACTCTTTGCACAGATAATAGTTATGCTTCATGCACTTATAAGCGGTTTCCCTTTCCGGATGAAACTTGCATCTGCCCATTTTTTTTCTCCGCATATGGTTTAAAATATGGTTTCTATTGGGTTTTAGAGTTTTTCATCGAGTTCTATATCATAAATGCCTGGGAATTGCTTTAAGTTTGCATTTGGCCATTTAGTAGTTAATTTAAAAATTCACACAACTTTTAAGAACAACTGGAGGTAAATATGAAAGAGATGGTTTGGGTACTGTTGTTCATTGGCGTTTATGTACTGCTACAGGCATATATTCTTCCCAAGATGGGAATTTCCACATGAATGAAAAATGCCTGCCAGGTGGCAGACAAGGATAAAAAAAAGACGGGGGACAGCATTGATCCTGACAAGATCATTAAGTAGTATCTTGATGAAAAAATCCACCCTTGTCATGGTGATGGTGGACAGCATTGATCCTGACAAGATCATTAAGTAGTATCTGCTGAATTCTTATTTTTGCCTATATTTAAGGCGTTTAAATGGATTTCTGCCTTCGTGATTTTTATTTTTTTCATGGCAAAATTGCAATTTCAGGTTACTTTAAACGCCTTAATTGATTTGTAATGCCCTGAAAATAAAGCAAATTGAGAAATTTAGCAGGTACTAAATAATATGAGAGGTGGAAAATATTCGTCTGGGAAAAAATATTTACCCTATTTTTCTTTCCACTCAGGCCTTCGTTTTTCCAGAAAGGCTTTAATCCCTTCTTCAGCATCTTCCGTGGTGCACAGCCGGGCAAAGGCTTCATTCATATACTCAAAAGATTTGTAATAATCAACATCTGCGGTGGCATAAAATGCTTTTTTGGCAAGCTGAAGGGCCACCGGGCTTTTCTGGGCCAGAATTGCAGCCCAGTTGCGGGCTTCTTTTTCCAGATCTTCTGCTGGTACTGTTTTGTTTATCAATCCCATATCAAGGGCGGTTTTGGCATTGATCAAATCCCCATAAAACAATAGTTCCAGGGCTCTTTTTCGACCAATGGACCGGGTCACCGGCACAATGGGGCCGATGCAGTTCAATCCCACATTGATGGCTGTGAGCCCCAGACGTGCTTTGTCACTTGCAATGGCAAGGTCTGCCGCTGCAACAAGACCAGCTCCATTGGCCGCCGCCACGCCATGCACTTGGGCAATGACGGGTTTGCTCATTTTACTGATTGTCACCAGAGGGGTTTCCATGCATTCAATCCACTCCCGATATTCAGAGGCGGTTTTGCCAAAAAAATCTCCCACGTCAATACCGGCGCAAAATGCTTTTCCTTCACCTTTGATAAGAATGACCCGCACTGTCTTTTGTACATCAAGGTCCAGCAGGGCTTGATTCAGCTCCGTGGCCAGGGAAGTTGTAAACGTATTCAACTGTCCGGGGCGATTAAGGGTTATTTGACCAACAAAGTCTTCACCGATCTCAACAACAATACTTTCATAATCCATGGGCATTCACCTCATTTGATAGTTTTTGTTTGTTCATTGACTGGTTCCTTAAGTGTAAATAAGTATACTACTGCATGGGGTTGTTACCATATATTGTATTTGAAAACAACTGTGACATTGGAGCGGCAACAATCCTGATTCGGGTTGCCCATCTCCGGTGCATTAGCCCACGGTACTATTTGTCATGGTGAGCTTGAAATTAAAAGATGGCAAAGCAATGGTTTGAATTTTATGATAGTTATGATAAATGCCATCATTAAAAGCATTTATTTTACTTCTTGAACATCCTCATTCCCCGGGTGATCTTTCCGGAAAAAACGAGAAAGCTGAGAGCATGAATATGAGTAATACAATTTCCTCCACGAAAAATTCTCCCCTGTCCCAGTTTTTTGCAGGGGCAAAGGATACCTTTCCTTTAATTGTCGGTGCCATTCCCTTTGGCATCATTTTTGGCACCCTGGCGGCCACGGCCGGGCTCTCCTTTGCTGCCACCATGGGAATGTCCATGTTTGTTTTTGCAGGATCTTCACAGTTTGTCTGTGTCAGTCTTGTGCTTGCAGGAACGGCCTGGCCCATGATTGTGTTGACCACCTTTGTGGTGAACCTTCGCCATATGCTCTATGGTGCCACCATGGTTCCCTTTTACAAAGACTTGAACACCCTCTGGAAAATGGTGCTGGCCTTTGGTCTCACCGATGAAACCTTTGCCGTGGCTGTCACCCGCTACAATCGAGATGATGGGCTCCCGGATAAGCATTACTACAACCTTGGTTCCATGGTGTTTATTTAAAAATTTATTATTGACCATTGTGGTGAGTATGATGATTTTTATGGGGTGGCAGTGGGCCTTTGCAATTGGATAAAGAAGTTGGGGTTATCTTTTCACGTTGACAATTATATTGAATCAATATAATGATGTCTTGATAAGTTCGTCTGCAAAATAAAGTGAAAGGGTCACGCTATGCTATTAAAAATGGTTGTTCAGAATTTATTTTCGTTTGGGAAACAAAAAGAATTTAATATGTTTCCTGCGCCAAAATATAAAAGATTACCTCATCATAAATATCAGGTTAAAGCGTTTTCGGTTTTGAAAATGGCTTCAATTTATGGTGCCAACGCAGCTGGGAAATCAAATTTGATCAAAGCAATTTTGCTGCTTAAAACTATTGTGTTGGAGGGAAAAATTCCCAGGGCCATGGCCATGGCAGAGTACAAATTCTTCCCAAAAGATAAATCATCAAATCAGATTCTGGCTGTGGAGTTCATTCAAAATGGCCGGGCATTTCATTATGCCATCGAGATTAAGAAGGGGAAGATCATCGCTGAAGAACTTTATGAACTTGAGTTCGAAGGTGATGGGAAATTGATATTTGAGCGTAAAACAAATAAGGACTCCGCTGTAGAAATCGTTTTTCCCGAATCTTTTAAGACTGATCCCAAGAAGCGCATGCTAAAAGACATTATTGAAAAAAACTTGATAACGCCAAACAAGCCTTTATTAAGGCTGTTAACTGATCTTGAGGGGGATGATTTTGAAGATGTGAGATTGGCATTATCATGGTTCAGGGATACATTACAGGTTGTGTCTCCGGGGGCAAAGCCAAGATCTCTTGTTCATTTAGTAGAGACGGATGAACATTTTAAAAAGTATGCTGAAGATCTTATTTGTTCGTTTGATACCGGGGTGTGTAAAGTTGGATTAACTAAACAACCCTTGAGGCAGTTAATCAGTGAAGAAGAATTCAATCTTGTGAAAAACCAGATAGAGAATCTAACCGACACGCCTGACAGTGACCGTGTTGCTCTTATGGAGATGAATAGAAACGGTGAAAATCATGAAATTGTTACAGAAGGTGACACGATTTATGCGAAAAATATCGTTTTGGAACAATCTTATGATAACGGCGTTAATGCCGTATTTAAAACCAGTGAATTGTCAGATGGAACCATTCGGTTGATAGATTTTGTTCCAGCCATCAGGAATGTTGTTAATAAGGCTTGCGTTGTAATAATCGATGAAATCGAGAGAAGTATTCACCCCCTGTTGATCAAAGAAATAGTAAAGAAATTTTCCAATGATACAAGTACCAATGGGCAGTTGATTTTTACCACCCATGAATCCAACTTATTGGATCAAACTATTTTTCGCCAAGATGAAGTCTGGTTCGTCGAGAAAGATACCAGTGGCAATTCTGATATGTATCCGCTGAGTGATTTTAAAGAGCACAATACAAAGGATATTCGAAAGGGGTATCTTGTGGGGCGGTATGGTTCTATTCCCTTTTTATCAAATTTAGCGGATTTGAATTGGAATAATAATGATTCTGAAGAGAAGTAGAAAATTTGAGAAAAAAGAGCCGAGCCGGGATGCAAAGCTTATCCTGATTTACTGTGAAGGCAGGAAGCGAGAACCCCAATATTTCAATCGGTTCAGAGAAATATCATCAAGAATTCGTGTGGAAATCGTTTTGCCGGATGAGACTGGTGATAATTCTCCAACCGGCTTGTATGAACGTGCTGTGGATAATTCTGACTATGAAATTCTTTCAGAAGATGAGGTGTGGTTTGTAATTGACACTGACGACTGGGGGAAACATATTGCAGCTCTTAAAGAATTCTGTCGTGATAAAGATAATTGGCAGGTGGCGCAAAGCAATCCATGTTTTGAATTGTGGCTCTATTATCATTTTAAAAATACCCCGCCTGAGTTTGAGTCTGATATCGCGTGTGAAAAATTGCCATCGGAAATGAAAAAACAATTAAACGATGTAGTTCCAGGTGGATTTGACAGCAAGAAGCATTTCATTTTGATTAAAACGGCTATTGAGAATGCGAGAAATAATTTTTCTCAAACGCAAGAACTGGATGTTGCTCTTTGCAGTACAGAGGTTTTTAAGTTGGCAAGCAATATTTATCCATTGATAAAGGAAGTTATTGAAGGATAAATGCCATCATTAAAAGCATTTATTTTACTTCTTGAACATCCTCATTCCCCGGGTGATCTTTCCGGAAAAAACGAGAAAGCTGAGAGCATGAATATGAGTAATACAATTTCCTCCACGAAAAATTCTCCCCTGTCCCAGTTTTTTGCAGGGGCAAAGGATACCTTTCCTTTAATTGTCGGTGCCATTCCCTTTGGCATCATTTTTGGCACCCTGGCGGCCACGGCCGGGCTCTCCTTTGCTGCCACCATGGGAATGTCCATGTTCGTTTTTGCCGGCTCTTCACAGTTTGTCTGTGTCAGTCTTGTGCTTGCAGGAACGGCCTGGCCCATGATTGTGTTGACCACCTTTGTGGTGAACCTTCGCCATATGCTCTATGGTGCCACCATGGTTCCCTTTTACAAAAACTTGAACACCCTCTGGAAAATGGTGCTGGCCTTTGGTCTCACCGATGAAACCTTTGCCGTGGCTGTCACCCGCTACAATCGAGATGATGGGCTCCTGGATAAGCATTACTACAACCTGGGTTCCATGATGTTTATGTATACCAATTGGAATTTATGCACCTTTGTTGGACTCACTGCTGGAAAGACCTTTCCGGAGATGTCCCAGTGGGGCCTTGATTTTGCCATGCCTGCCACATTCATCGGCATTGTTATTCCCTATCTTGTTTCAAAACCCATGTGGGCATCGGTGGTCACCGCCGGAATTATCTCCATTGTGGCCGGAGGACTTCCCCATAAACTGGGGCTGATGGTGGCAGCCATTGCCGGGGTTACCGTGGGACTTGTCTGTGAAAAAATGTTTTCCGGAAAAAAGGAGCTGGTTTAAACATGTTTGGTATGGGTATTCAACTGAATGAAATTTATATGGTTGCCGGTATGGCCCTGGTGACCTTTGGCATACGATATATCATGTTTCCCATCTCTGGAAGATTTGAATTCCCTGAATTGTTTAAACGGGGGTTGAGATATGTCCCTCCGGTGGTCCTAACAGCCATTATTGTACCCTCTGTGATCATGCCCGACGGAGAAACACTTAACCTGAATTTGACCAATCCCTACCTCATTGGGGCCATTGCCGCATGTATCATTGGCGGTTTATTTAAAAATTTATTATTGACCATTGTGGTGAGTATGGTGATTTTTATGGGGTGGCAGTGGGCCTTTGCCCTGGGCTAAGATTGGGAAAATTTCAATGCGGATTCTTGTCTGGAGCAGGATTGGGACAATTATCAAAAAAATTAAAATTCCCGGCATCCTTTATATCACCCTGAAAACCATCCCCCCTTTTGGATTTGCTTATGTTCTTAAAGTAACCACACATATGTTTTTCAGTATTCAATGAATATATATCGTTGATATCTCTGGGTTTTATCTTGAAGAACATATGCTCGGGTACTTATCCCCCAGAAATGGCAGGAAAAATATTAATTTCATCACAAGTCTCAATTAAATGTTCTTTTGTGATAACTTTTCCATTTCTGATGGCAATAAAACCGCCTAATTCCACCCCGGCCTTTTGGGCAGCAATGGGCAGCAAGTGGCTCAGTTTTTCAGGGGCAGTGATTTCCAGGATCACCTTATCTTTATTTGTGAGTTTAAAATGTATTATTACCATTATTCGATCTCTCTACCTGTTGCATATTGGGGGGAAATTTTGACACTCTTCATATTGTTCCCAATTATTTGACATCTTTTTGAGAAAAATTCCAGAAAATAAGGGAATGTTTTGAGCAAGTTCAAAAATTTAATTGTCAAGTTTAAGGAATATTTGCAGCAATGCCCCACAGGGCCTTTATCTTGGGATTGGAGACATTTTTTTTAAGGGTGCATATGCCAATGGAAAAAGGGGTCAGTTTGGGTGTGTTTTTTAAAATTTCCACTTCATTGTGAAGGGGGCTTTTTTCCAGTACCAGCCGGGGAATGACGGCCACCCCGCATCCCAGGCTGACCATGGCAATGATGGCTTCATTTCCTGCCACCTGGGCATAGATATTGGCACAAACCTGTTCCCGGGTGAGCCATTGATCCAGTTGCTGTCTGCTGAGTCCTTGATCCGGCATGATAAGAGGGGTTGTTTCCCAGTTGATGGTGGTGCCGGTGTATACCACGGTATCTGGAAATTTTGCCGGAGCAATGAATACCAGTGGGGTTTCGGTGACTTTCATGTAAGCCAGGTCTTCGGGCATTTTTTCTGGCAGGGCCGCAATGGAGATATCCACCTCTTCATTCCAGAGTTTGGTCAGTGCCTTGGCAGCATCGCCGGTCTCCAGGTTGATTTGTACCGCTGGGTGCATTCTACGAAATTCAAATAAGATGCTGGATAAAATTTCGTATACCGCAGTGACAGATCCGTAAATGGACAGTTCGCCCACCAGCCCTTCGATGGTGGAGAGATCATTTTGGAACTCAATCCAGCGTTGGCAGACATCTTCTGCATATCGCTGGAAAGCCTTTCCGGCAGCGGTGAGGGAGACAGATCTATTATCACGGATAAAAAGAGACTCCCCTACGTTGTGTTCAATGCGTTGGATCATTCGGGTCAGGGCAGATGGGGCCATGTTACAGGCCCGGCTGGTTTTGCCAAAATGCAGGGATTGCACCAGGTTTCTGAAGATTTTAAGTTCTCGAATATCCATAAAGTGACCCTATTTTATTTGTGTTCTGAAATATGCAACACAGCATAGCAAATAATTCACTTTACGCAACGATTAAAATGAGATTTTATGGTATTTATTAATTGGAAATACTAACAATCATAATCAGGAGAAATGCTATGGGACAAAATTACTTTAACACCTTACCCCTCAGACTTCAGCTAAAAGAACTTGGACAATGTCGTTTCATGGACTATTCAGAATTTGACGGAGTGGAAGCCCTTAAGGGCAAAAAAATTGTCATTGTGGGATGTGGGGCCCAGGGATTTCACCAAGGATTGAACTTAAGAGACAGTGGGCTGGACGTATCCTATGCCCTGAGACCCGCCGCCATTGAGGAAAAAAGACAGTCCTATAAAAATGCATCGGAAAACGGGTTTAGCGTGGGCATTTATGAGGATATGATTCCCGTGGCCGATCTGGTGATCAACCTGACACCGGACAAACAGCATAGCCCGGTGGTTTCTG
>Ga0208900_1000289_pt1 | contig 32614 bp, 23 predicted proteins | sample AntAceMetag02UKK_FD_184763 | JGI IMG/M metagenome (GOLD analysis project Ga0208900, IMG submission 184763) | Saline lake microbial communities from Ace Lake, Antarctica - Antarctic Ace Lake Metagenome 02UKK (SPAdes) (version 2) | ecosystem: Environmental > Aquatic > Non-marine Saline and... | reverse complement strand
ATGAAAATAATAACAATGTTTCTATTTTTAAAAATAGATTAAGCTGCCTGTTTAATTGATGATAATAGGAATCAACAAAGCTGGAGTTAAATACGCCAAAAAATCGTTATCTGCAGAAAGCAGAAGCGACTTTTATATTGGACAGCAAGATCATTTTCTTGAAGAACAAACCTCTAACTTGATCTCTTCCCAGGCAATTATTTTTCCCAAAGAGAAAGATGTCTCACTTTTCGATTTGCCTTCTGACTTTAAACACACTATTAATAAGGCTTTCAAGGAAAGCTTAATTGATTATTCTCAATTTTTATTGCTCCCTGCAATCTCGCAATATTTTGACAACTCCCATACTGTTGAAAATAAACTATCCAATACCCTTTACTCCCATTTTGTTAATTTGGACAGCAGAAAGAGAAAAGAGTCACAATTTGATATTCATATCGTTCTGGATTTTAACGAACCCGATGACCTTTCGATCCTTTGCTGCCTTTTATGCACACTTAAACAAATAATTGTGCCGGTATATTCGCCAAAAGATATACGGATATTTGTGTTTGGACCTGAAATAAAAAATAATATACAGGGAATATACCTTTCAGATCAATTAATGGTGGGCTGGTATTTTTTTCAGTATTTATGGAACAAAGCGCATTTTAGTTTATATATGTTTATAATAAACCAGGAAAAATTTTCTGCCGGGATAATTGATTCTGTAATATCAGGAAAAATAAATATTTTTTGCGCTGCTGTAAAAACAAAACAGGCTTTCTATCTGGAGCCGTTGTGCTTTCAGTTGCCTGAAAAAAATCTGGGTGTGGATTTGATAAATGCATTCTGGAAGGTTTATGCATTAGAGCGCGGATACAATCATAAGAATAATTATTTTTCCCATGAAAATTCTCAAAACATATCAGAGGCACTTCTTTCCCATATTAAATTTGAAAGTGATACAAAGGCTGAAACTATACTGGATCAATATTTTGATAGCCTTACAGACATACCTGGTATAGATAAGAATATGGTAAGTTTTTTATTGCAGAATGAGTTGAAAATAGATCCTGAACTGGTATCTGCAAAAATAGAGAATGAATTTTTAAAGGGTACTCTTACATACAATCATCTATCCGATATTATTTCCCAGGCAAAAAAAACAGACCTGGAAAATGAAACAGACTTGCTGGGAAAGGCAATTGCTGATTATTCTCGAGAGATATACAGCCTTAAATCCAAAAACTGCATAAAATTGTTTTTTTCAAAAATCTTTGGATTCCATAAAAAACAGGTTGCACAATGCAAATCAAATTTAAAGATTATTCTTTTATTTCATCTTACTGCCCAGGGCATTGAAATATTAATATTTTGTCTGGAAAAATTCAAAATTCAATTAGACAGTCAGGTCTCCCAAAGCAAACAAGAGTATTTGCATAAACGGGCCGTTTTTGAAAAATATATCAGTGATTCAACCGTGATAGAGCAAACGTTTACCCCAGTATGTGAGAATGTGTGGAATACAGACATAGCTATGTCGCATAAGGTCAAGACATGGTGCAAAAATATACCTGAAGAATTTGCCCTTTTTGATGGGGATGATTATCAAAAAATTCAAAAAGCTCTGGAGGATACAGCTTTATCTCAGCAATGGTCCGATCGACTCAAATGTGCTTATTATAAAGGATGGTGGTCTTATTGTTTTTTAAGTAAAGCACCTGTGGATTTCTGGGGTTTGATATGCAGCAGGCAAAATAATTTTAAAGACAAAATCATTGGTATTCTGGAGGATAGAACCCGGAACAAATCAAAGCGGTATGATACAAAACCGCTAATGAATATTCATGATAACAGTTCTAAAGAAATCAGGCATGATAATTTGTGTAGTAAAACTCAAGCTTCCCATAGCAGGAGAATATTATCTTATCAAGCAGGATCCTCTGAGAATATGGTACTATGCCTTGCCGGTCCGGTTCATTTCGGGCAGGTACTTTTTAATCATTTTTCCCATGGAGGAGATGATTCAAATCAAAAAGAACGGATTAAAACGATTTTCAATGTTTTGTTTAGTGAATCTGAATTGCAATCTTTGGAATTAGTTGCCCCAAATAATGAGAATGAGCACAATACGCTTGATTTATTATCTGGATTCAGTAAATTGAAAATTACTGAACTCAAGAAAAAAATTACAAACAACATTGAGGATGGAAAAGAAGCAGATTTAAATGCCAATAGATTAAAAATTTTGACCTGGATTGAACATATGGAGATATAAAAAAAATAAAATATGCAGTGGATGCTGAAATCAAAAGATCCAGTTAAAGAACCCCAGGTTTATTCCAGAGCTGAGCTTTTTCATATGTTATACAGCGATCAGCTGAGCTTGAATGATCTTGTCCGGTTATCCAATGCATTTGATGATTCATGGAAACCTGTTTATGAATGGCCGGAACTGTTTTCCCCTGTGACCAGCATATCAAAGGGGATTAATCTTTATTATAAAAATTGTTTTATAAAAGCCAAGATCCATTTTTTGTCTTCTTTGAAAATACCTGAATTTTTCCCCCTGGCTGCATTTTATCTTGGCTTACTCGCAGCCCATGAAAATGATTTTTACCTTGCAATCAATTATTTTCAAAATGCTCAACGGCTCAAGTTGTTGTCACCTTTATGCAAAAATAACGAGGCTGTCTGCATCGCTTTTTCTGGCAACTGGAGTGAATCCCTGGCTTTATTGGCGTCAGTTTCTGACAATTTTAAAAAAACCAATGAGCGGGTACAACTGAATCAGGTTCTTATCACTGAAATGACGGGCTCAATGGATACCCCAGAAACTTTTTCAGAAATGAAAAAGCAATATAAACTCGAGCAATTGTTGCCTGATTTTGAAGGTGATATTCAGGAACATTCCAAGAAAATCAAAGAAGAAATTATTGATGCTCCAAAGCCAAAGTTTAATGAACCGGTTTTACTCAATGCCATAATTGATGATCCGGAAAAACATCTTCTGGTATTCATACCGGAATTCTATAATGATTTTATCACATGGTCTGTTAAAGGTCATGAAGATGAAAGATTGAGATACATTCAGGCAGATGCTTTTTTAACGATAAACAAAGCAAAGGACCTTTATGATAGTGGCAACTTTTATGAAGCCTTCGCCATATGTGAGTCCATGATTGATCACAAGTTTCTGGGTGAAAAGGTAAAATCCCTTAAATCTAAATGTGAGATAGCCCTGTTTGAGCAATTATATCTTCAATATAATGAATTTGTGAAAAATAAGCAATTTTCAAAGGCAATGCTTTGGTTGATCCAGATTGAATCCCGGTTTCCCAAATTTTTGGATTGCGATAAAGAAAAATTATTTTTAAAAGAACATGAAAAATCTGCCATTGATCAGCAGATCCAGGATATTTTGCCAAGCTATATTAACACTTTTTTATTGAAACATCAGGAATTATCAATCTCTGAAGTTAAAGATGTTCACAGTCTGATAAATTTTAAAGAAGAACTTGAAGATTTTCTTAGCTCCTATGAAAAGGTTCTTGCTTCCGGACATACCTATGCCGGGGCAGTGAAAAAACGTGTTCAGGATCAGTTCCTTGAAACTTGTATTGCAAATATTAAACAGTTTTTTAAAGGGGTGCTGGATACATTATTTGAACAGGGAAAAATACGGGAACTTGTAGATAAGACGTTAATTTATAGAAATATGTACTCTGCTCTTTGCAAAGAGCTTCAGATCGATCTTGACCAATATATTAATCTGGCAATTCAATATTACAAAATACTGGCAGATGAAATGGAAAATAATTTATCAACACTTGATTCCAAATCGCTTATTAAACATTTCAAGGCCGTTGCGGAAATGAGGAGCCAGTTTCCTGAGAATGATGAGTTAAGCGTGATATCCTGTAAGTTCCTTGATAAACTTTTTTCAAAAGATTTTTTTACCAGTACTGCTCATGAAAATATCGAAGCATTTGTCCCTAAGATGGATCGCCCGAGAGTAATGCTCCATGAAGAATATCACTCAGCTTTAAAAAGCATAGATGATATTATCAAAAAGATTGATAAAAAAGAGGCTGTCTCTCCCAGTGATTTGTTTGACATACTGCATGCTCTGCCAACCTATGATTCTCCAGGAATCAACTTAAGTGAAGTTGATGATGAACGTCTCCAACAATTGAGCGAACAATTAAAAGAAAAAATTGTTTCCGGATTATTTCAGCTTAATAACTTTTTGTGTCGAAAGCGGGAGTATGGTCTGGCTATAGAGGTTATGGATATTCTGATATCGAGATTTAGGGTTCAGGCTATTGAAGACAAGAAAGCCTCCATAGAAAAGACCCTGGCTCAGGAAAGGAGCGTCATTAGAAAGAAAGCGATTCTGATGGATTGTAATGATTTCCAGGAGCAATATTATAAAATTGATCTCAATTCCACGGATGTCATATTGTCTAATGAAATTGAGATACTCGTACAAAAAGCTGAAAAGTTGTTGGAGTTTATAAAAAGTTTTCAAAAAGAATTTCCAGACAGCAGTGAAGATCTTGAAAATACTGATAGGTCCGTTACACAGATATATGATAATTTGCAAAGAAGGTTCTATAAAATCTGCCTGGAACAAATTCACACCCTTCTTAAAGATGAAAAATTAGGACTATTTTATCAAAAAGCAGCAACTCTTTATAGATTTTTTCCTATAAAATGCTGGAGTGATTTCCATTTCAGGGAGTTAGTAAGTAAACTGATCAATAACCACACAAAAGAGTGGGTTTCTCAAAAGAAGATTTTTTTTAACCAGATTGGTATCGGTGATGACCCAGAGAACATACTGACACAGATTGAAAAATATTTTGTTAAAAAAATCAGTGCCCAAAGACAATTAGATATTTTAAATGAATTAAAAACGACGCATGGAAGCAACGGATTTGTTGATACCTTTATTGGAAGAACAGTGTCAGATAAAATAAAATTTGATTTCGAAAATAAAGATTTTTTCAAACAGGATATAAGAAATGAGACTGATTTTGATTTGCTTGAAAACCTGTTGAGTTATCAAGAAAATGATGACATCAAACAATACCTAAGTGACACATATAAAAAAAATTATCATCGAAAAATTCAGTCTGCCTTTGATACCATTCAAAATAAGCTGGTTGCTGATTCCAAAAAAGAGTGGCCGAAAATAAAAAAAACAGATGAGTTTATCAATGGTTTGAAAAAATACCGGTGGTTTTTCAACAAGTTAATTGGTTTAAAAGAATACAAAACTGTTTTTATAGGCGCTGTTAACAGGCACAAAGAAAAACAGATGATACTTGAATGGCAGAATAAACTTGGCAACATTGGTGAAGAAGAAAATATTATCTCCATGATACCAAAAAAAGAATTTAAAAGCCTAATATTCTTTTTAAAAGAGATTCAATATCATCAGCAGGCAAAAGATCTGTTGTTAGATAAAATCTGTGCAGAACTCGATGGGATTCCTGATCATGTTGAACAAAAACATGAGTATCAAAAAATATTTGAGGAAAATGGTTTTTCAATCCTTAGAGGAGAGCAGGAGCAAACATAATGAAAAAACTGAGTTTACTGGCTATGGGTTTGTTGTTATTTATGAATGTTGCAAATACCTGTTATGCAGATCAAACCAAAATAGTAGAGCACTGGATGCTTTTAGATGCTTCTGCATCCTTGAGTGCTCTTGATGCACAAAGAAGAGATGATGCTGCCTGGAATATGGCGGCCACACTGCTCAGGACAAATAAAGAGAATAGAGTGGGGATTGCTGCATTTGGATGCGGTGAAGTCGAACCCCTTTTAAACCCCACTAACTCAAGTGGAGACATAAGAAGTCATATCCAGAATATTGGCAATCAGGAACAATGCACCAATATTGAGGGTGCACTGAACTTGATATTGGAAAAAGCAAAAGGCACTGACGGCAAGATCGTTGCCTACCTGTTTACAGATGGAAGAGTGGATTTACCCCCTCAATTGTCTTCGAACATCAGAGATGCTGAGGATAAAGCTTCTGAAAGAAGAATAAAATCAACAATTATTCCAAACCTATCTCAGGAAAATATTGTAGTTAATGTTATCGCCTTGCAAAATCAAAGTTTAGATAAACTTGCGGTACAACTCCTTCAAGAACTTTCAAATAGCACATCCGGTCAGTCTACTCTAACAAAAGATTCCGGAAAAATTATTAGAGACTGGTTTAGAGCCAGCAGGCAAGGTCTTAATGCTAAAATTCATCAAGGCGGTATTGTCTATTTTGACAAAAAATGGGCAGAGACACACGACATGCTTATCCCTGAGAATGCAAGGATTATTGTTCGCAGTGGGGAGGTTGCATACGAACAATTTCCGCTGCAGAACGTTAAAAGGGTTGAATTCGATCTTCAATCAGAGAAAGGTGCAATCCAGGTGGTTGGTCCAGATAACCAAGGAGTACCAATAAAGGATATAGATATCAATTCGAAAAGCAAAATTATTGCTGAACCATTTTCCCCGCTTTTTAATAAAATAAATTTTTACCAGAATGAAGTGGTTAAGTTTAAATTAAAATTAAGACCCAATCTCGATCTTGGGAGCGAGGAAATTTTTGAAACTATTAAATCAAGAGTGAAACCATTGGTGAAAATCAGCGGTGTCCTAAAAGAGATGTTCCAGTTAAAAAAGAACGACGAGGAAGATGGTCAGGGTGAAAATAGGGGCATGACTTTTGAATACGACTGGTGGATAACAAAATGTGGTTTCAGCGGTAATTATCCGGGTAGTTTCAATTATGAATTTGTAGTAAAAGATCATTTAGAGCAGATGAATTATTATGAAGTCATTATACCGTCAGTATTTTCAGGATATTCAATTGTAAAACTTCCACCTGATCTGGGAAACTGGGAATTTAAAAATAGTGCTGGCGGTTCAGATGTTTTTAAAAATCTTGCAGACAATACCTATTATGTTGATGGTAACCTGAAAATTAATTTTACATATAGTTTTAATAACATGACCATTGCTCATGAGAGTCAAAGGCTTTTACCTTGGAAGCCTGATGAAGCACTGTATTTCATGGACGGTTCAAAGCTTGATGGTAATGGCTATCATCTGACAGATAAAGATATCGGGGAAAAAATAGTGACCTGTATTTATAACGCCACAGAGGCTGGATCTTTAAATCAGGTAAAATTAAAATTTCAAAAAAAGATCAATATTGCAAAGGGTCCTTTTTCTATTCAACCTTTAAAGGAAAGCCTGGGTACGAAGCCTTCCTATAAAAAAGAGTTTACGGTTCCATTTGCGATTAAAGTGAACAGTGATGCAGCTCTGGCGGTTGATCTTAAATCAGGCAAACTGCCTTTATTGATCCGTAAAGATTCAAAATATATAAATTTACAAAAGGGACAGGATGGAATTAAAAATATAAGAATAATTGCTGAAAAAAATCTTCCAAAAGGCAGGCATGACATCACCATAATCTTTTCCAATTCTAAAATTTTAAAAAGACCTTTAAGTTATAAAGTATCTTTGAAAATAGTACCCTATTGGTGGTTTATTCTCGCCAGCGTGGTAAGTTTATTGCTTTTAATTTATCTGTTTTTATTGTTCTACTGGACAATATGGTGGAATTATAAAACAGCAAAAACCTGGACAAAGGGATTCAATATTGGAACCAATACTGAAAAAATATTCAATTTAAAGTTGTTTCTACCGGGAAGGCAGTTCGAAATATTGAATAGAGCAAATGAGCGTGTTTATGATGTAAAAGTGAAGTTTTCAGGAGGGATTAAAATAATTCCAGCAAATAATACCTATAAACTTCTGATGGAGAAAAATGATATCGGCAGGCGATTAAAGCATTTGAATCATATCCATCTTTCTGATTCAAGAATGCATGGCGGTTCTCATTCAATTCAGTTCGAAGTTCGCATTAATCCAGGGAAAAATGATCCTGAAGTAAGAAAAATTGTTACAGAAAAAAAAGAACTGATGAAAATCATGCAACAGAACAGATTTGTAAGGCCCTAGAAATCATATCTCAACAACAGAGAGGGTATAGACATAAAATATTGAGGAGATGATCAATGGTAGAAAAAAGAAACAAAGAGCATAAAGTATTGGATATTATTCCAACTCTTGTGATTGGATGTGGTGGAAATGGGCAGGCTGTTTTAAAAAAGCTTAGATCATCCTTTGTTGAGGAGTTTAATAATTTGGGTGCTGATTTTGAGGATATGCCCATAGAACTTCTGTCGATTGATACCATTGGTCAGGAAAGAAAGGGAACTCAATTACCAGATGAAGATTATTTTAAACTGGGTCCGTTACAAATGGATAAAGAAATGCGGTATATTAAACAGGGCAGGGAGCCTTTTTTGGAAAGCTGGATGGATACCGATTTATATGCCGGCCTTTTATCCATGGGTGCCATGCAGGTTAGAATGGTGGGACGGCTTGCTCTTTTTATCAAGCTGCCCGAAGTGATAAATATTCTTGAAAAGAAAATTTCATCGGTATTAAATTTGAGCAATACCAAAGGGGTAAAAACGGATGGATGTTTTTTCCGGTTTGACAGTGATAAAGAAATACAGATTCATATTGTAGGTGGGGTTGCAGGTGGAACCGGGGCTGGAATAATGATTGATCTTGCATATCTTTTAAAAAGTATGATTGATCGTTCCATTGTGACATATGGTCATTTTGTAATGCCCGAAACCATAATGGATGCGCAGATTAAAGATTCTCTTTATGCCAATGCATATTCTTTTTTAACTGAATTGGATAATTTTAATGTAGAGCCGTCTCTTTATTATGATTACTCTCCCATAACTAAATATATTTTGTCAAAAAAAGAAGATACAGATTTCCAGGTATCTTTTCTTGATGAACTGCAAAGCGAAAATACAAATGATGTCAGCCCTCCCTTTACATTCTGCTTTCTTATGTCACCCCACAGCCACAACACCCTCGTCAGGGATAAAGAAAGACTGCTTGATGTTATAGCTGAAAAGATCTTGCTGGGCACAATAGATGAAGTCGGTGACAGATCAATGGAGCGAACTGTTAATATTTACTCAAATTTTCTTGGGGGATTTTACGAAATCGAAGGCGGGGAGAAAAGATGTGCATATAGTTCCTATGGCATTTCTGTTCTTAAAGTGGAAAAAGAGGCATTTTATAACCACATTAAAAAAGAAATTATCAAGTCTTTATCCCTAGATAAAATTCTGAAAATAAAAGAGATGAACAAAGAAAACTTTGATAATAGTGACTCCCTTGAATATATTCTTATTAAGAAATTACAGGATATTAAGAAAGATTTTAAATTAGACAGATGCCATGATATTACTGCGTTATATCCCAAAGATACTGATGGGTATCAGGCGGAACCTCCAACGTATAGTAAAATCAAAAAATACTGGCAAAACGCCTGTGATGAAGATACAAAAGAATTTAACACTCAAGATGTCTTTAGCAAGGTGTCGGGTATTTTGGCTTCGCAAAAAGAAAAACGCATCCCTATAAAAGACATTGTTGAAAAAACCATGTCAGAAACAAAGAATCCATTGCCAGAAGGTGAGGATACTTCTGAGCTGCTTATAATGCATCTACAAGATAAAATTGAACAATATATACAGTATAAAAGAGAAAAGAATTTTCAATCTAATTTGCTTAAAGTTGTAAATATTCGGTTAAGACATGAAATGCTGGTTCGGAAAAAGAAAATTGAAAAGGATATTGAGGGAATATTTGATTCAATGGCATGGGGCAGTCAATCAAAAAGGTCAAATGATAAATTTGACAGTCTGCTTTTTGATAATTTTAATTTTGATAAAATATCCAGAAAACTCAAGATTAACGGTCCCAAAATTCAAGAAGATACAATAGAACCTTTTCAAAAATTAATCTGGGAGATTCTTTATAACGGGATCAAAAAGACAACTTTTAAAAAACAATTCAATGAATTGCTAGATAAAAAAATTATGGGCTATTGGAAAAATATAATGTTGTATCTGAAAGATGAAAGGACCAATACACCTGATTCATTGAATGAAAAAAATAGTAATTTGTTAACAGTGAATAATTTTTTAGAAATCATGTACGATAATGGGGATGAATACATGAAAACCGAAATCATTAATTCTTTTATCGAGTATGCAACACCTGCATGGAATTATGATGCGCATTTCGATGATCATGTTAAAACCATTGCAACCATTGGATGCAAAGAGAGTAATTACATATATGGGAAAATTAAAAATCTTAAATTAACGGGTGGTGTGACACCGGAAGCAACCGGTGAAGAAGAAGACCCCTATGAAGTACCGATGGTGATTGAACAGCACGGGTTGCCTTTTTTGGGTTATTTTAATTCAAAAAAATATCGGGATAGCTTTTATATGTTAAAAAACAAATATCAGCACGGGCGCCACTCTTTTTCCAGACCTTTTTTCCTGGATAAACGATGGGAAAGTGGCGATGTGCTTTTTGACCCGTTTTCTTCAAAGCTGGCTTCCAGTTCATTATATGAAGCTGAAGAACTTTTTGCTCTGTGTCTTGTTTTTAAACTGGTTGAACGGCATAAACAAATATTCAGATTAAAAATTTCAAAAGAATTAGCTGGCTCTGAATTAATAGATGTCAAATTAAACCCTGATGGGAAGCAGGAGGGCGTTAAGGATGCTAAAGAAGTGTTTATAAATTTAATCGCTAATGATCTAACGCTCAAAGAGCTTCTTATGAATATTATTAATGATTATAAAAATAAAGACGACAGTCTGCTTGATGTCGCTAAAGATAAAGATTTGTTTGGCCTTGTTACCCAGGGTATTTCGGATGCACCTGAATATGATCAAAACGTATTTAAAAAGATGGAATGCTATATTAAACATTTTCGTAATAATCATTCCCAGTGGCTTTTTTACAGACTTAAACAAAATAATGGAAAAATGAAATCAGGTATGCTCAAAGAACTTAAAAAATTATAAGGGCAGGCCTGAATCCCCATGAAATTGACTAAAAAAACAAATATTATTTATTTGGATTTGGACAATGAAAGATTTATAAAGACTGTTTTTGATCTGGTAAATTCTAACGCAATGCCTGATCAGAGCAATAAGATTTTTTATTCCCATGCAGATGTTCTTTTGCAGTCAGTGCATCAGATGCAAAAAGATGATTGTATTGAACAGACTTCCAAAGAGCCCCCTGTTTGGGAATTTTTTATAATACTTGATATGGGACATGTGCTTTCTCATGATAAAACTACCCCCCCCCAAAATGTGCAGGATACAGATGATCCTGGTTTTTTAGACACTAAAAAACTATGGCAGTCTTTTAATAATGTTTGTGCAGCAATAAGGAATTTTTCCGATCAATACGGTTTTTATTATAATGTATATGCGGTATGGATGCTGCCGGAGTTGTTTGGGTTTTCAAAAAAGTACAGGACGGATGTCGGAAAAGAACTTAAATCGCTGGCAGAACTCCTGAAAACAAAAAATCAATCTGGCCCGATACCGTATAATTTTTTGTTTATCCCTGATAATCGCTATCAGAAGCTGAACCGGACAGATTATCAAAGCCTGATCAGAACATTTCTTGCAACCTTTATATCATCTCACGCCAGTGATGAAATCAAACGGTTCCTCGAAGCCAATCTTTTGGAAATTACCTCTCAGCAATGTTTTTTTTCTGTTGGCATATCCATGCTAAATAATACCAGTACTTATCAGCAAGATATCAATCTGGATCAATCGTGCAATATTTTTTTAGATAATATTAAAAAACAAAAAATTGGTAAATTTTATAAAGATTCTGACATACAGCTTTTTATAGATAATTTTTTTTCTGAATCTAAAAATTTTTATACTTATCTGCAGGATGATGAATATATAGATAACAGTGAAATCACGGATGATAAAGAGTTCCTATATGATTTTATTTATAAGATTCATGAAAAAATTGACGCAGGCAAAATATATGATGCATTTCATGGGTATTTTGAAACCTGGTTTAAAAACCAAATCATCGAAAATCATTTTATGTGCGGTAATATTTTCAGGGAAATTGAAGGTTTTAAGTTATATCTTGAGCAGCAGCTCAGTCGAGTTATCGCACAGGATAAAGAAATCCTAATTGATGACCTTATTACAGAAAGGTTTCATCCTAAGCACGAACCACCAAAGAAGAAAACCTTCTTTCAAAAGATAATTGATTCTACTAACAAATTTAGTAAAATTTTATTTAACAAAAACATTGCTAAACGAATCGGACTGTTAAAGCCGATATTTATTGGTTGCCTCTGTAGTATTTTGTTTTTAATTTATAATGGTTTAATTTATTGGTTTTTCAGCCACCGTGGGGTTGTTCAGGGGAACAAAATCTTGATCTTTGGCTGGACAGGTGTTTTGTTCATTATTGCAGTAGTTTTTATCATAATTCACAAAAAAATAATTGCTGAAATGAACAAACCTAAAATCGTTAAACACACCTTTGTAAATATACCCAGATTTCTGCCCCAAAAATTTGTCACCGACATACACCATCAAATTTGTGGGCTTACAACTAAGCTGAACGATACGGCAAGTGCGGCACTGGAAAATATTTTTTCTAATAAGAGAAATATACAAAATCATTCCAGTTCATTGCAGGACAGAAGCTTTCCCGCAGGTCTATCCCTGATAGATTCAATGAAGGCAAAGCAATTATTTGTAAATGAAAAACCTTATATTAAAAAAATGATTGATTCTTATTTTCTGGAATATAACAATTCTCATTTGAAATCTCCAGGCAGTCTGAAAGATCAGGTATGTGCCTTTGTAACAAATTTTGAAAAGTTATATATGGATGAAATTGCCAATGAAGTTTTTCTAAGACAGATGTCCTCCATGGAGCACGAACTGCTTTTGGATAGAAAGAAAATGCTTAAACTCAAGGATGGCCTTTTAAGGGAATCCGGTGTATTTGCCATAATGTTTCATCAGGATTTCAAACCGGATTACTTGATTTTCCCGTCACAAAATGGCGAGAATGGATTCAAGGGGTCATACCAGCATGAAGATTTTTTATACAGAGATATGGTTAATAATCTGCTGCAAGGCTCTGATGTTTTTAATACGCCACTGATTCAAATTAAAGGACCTTTTTCCATTGAAGATCTTGCATATTTTCACATAGCTTGTGATGAAAACAATACTATTTAAGGAGACTTTTAATTTTTGATTGAAGCTGTAAACAGATATCTGACATGGTTTGCATCTAACTATCTGGTTCTTGTGACTCCTACCCTGGTTATTGCTTTCTTATCTGTTTTTATCTGTCTGCTTATTTTGTTCTGGTTTATTGTACCCCATATTCTTGCAAGGCATGCGCCTTTTATTCTTATAAATGGGAAACATAAATTTTCAATCATTTTAAAGTCAGTTTTGCTTGATAATGTTGTCATCGGAAAAAATATTGACTGGGATGACTTGTGTTTGAATTTAAAAAAAGATGAAATCTTAGCTGTTCCACCAAATCAGGCAAATAATTTTTTTTCTTCCCAAATATTATTATTGAAATTTGGCAATAAAATTCGATTGTTCTGGTGCAGATTTCGTCAACGAAAATTATTTTTCCTTTCACAATATATTGTTTATATGGTTGAAGATAAAAATCAGGAAACCTGGAAAGTTTCCAATGATTCCCCTCTTGTCATTACTGACTTAAAGGGCGGAGTATTGTTTGATTCTGAATCCATATCCATGGCATTTGATAGTTTTTTCGAAAGATTAATAGGCGATATTGATGAAAAGAAAATTCAGCTTGAATTGAATAAAAACGCACTTCTTCCATTTAAAGAGATTGGCTGCGAAAGAATCTGGAATGTAAAGAAAATAGATTTTGGCGTATCAAGCTTTTTTGCCTGGCATGGTTTCGAAACCAGTGCTGTTCGGGATTGGGTTGAAAACACGGGTTTCCCTATGCGCCTTGAATGTTATGGACAGCAATTAATATCCAACAGTGTGTTGGAGAAAACTATGAAAAATAGATTAAAACTTATAAATGATATTACCTGGTATAAAATGAAGTATTCATTGCCAGTCGAAGTCGCCAAAATTGAATCCCAGGATCGCCACATTTGCCAGGCTTTAATGTTGTCAAAAATGGTAAAGGAATTGATGGGAATACAGGATATAAATGAAAAATTATGGTTTTACAGGCTCCTCAGGGGTTTTTCATATTTAAATCCTGTTTATCTAAAAGCGATGGTGCCATGGAAAAAAGAGCCGTTTGATGTACAAGGAGAAACGGTTGATAATCATTCTGGTGAATATTTTTCTTATACATTCTCCGATAAAAGATTTCTGGTAGAAATACAACTTTGCTTTAAACTGACATCCATGCTGGAGCAGGTAATACAAAATTTCTTTGCTTTTCTTGATGTACTAAGATCTTCAAAGGAAACGCCAATAAATACAGGATCAATCAAACAGTATGATTTAGAAAAAAAACAAAATATTAAATTAGATTCTGAAAAAAAACAGCAGATAATCATGAATAATGCAAACTTGTTTTGCAAAGCTGTTGATCAATCCATATTGATGCTGAAAGAAAAATCTTTGGATGAGATTTTAATCAATAATTTGGATGAGATTAAGGCATTCACTATACTGTTGACCAATGAAGATGCTTTTAAAAATGCAGAAAAAATTGACCTAGTAAAGGTTTTTAAAGCTGTTATTCACACCCAAATTGATTCTATTTTTAACAAAAAAGATTTGATTGTTACCTGGGTCAGCAAGCATCCTTTTGAAATTGTTTCCGACAGGTGGTATGTGGCTAACGCAGTTAGAATGTTGACGACAAAAATTTTACCCTTTATGCGTGAATTTCAGGAGGTAAAAATCAACTCAACAGGGAAGACTTTAACTATTCAGACGAGTCAGAAAGTCTCTCCTGAAAGGATTGATGGAAAATTTAAAATTGAAATTACATTTATTAAACAGGTGTTTAAAATGAGTAAAGTAAGTGTTCTTTTTGAAGCGGATAAATTGATATTTACAAAGCAAGAATACATGGATTAAAAGCATTTCAATAATTTAACAGGAGGATTTATGAAAAAATTACAATGCAAATGTTTTTTGCAGATAATTGTTTTGGTATTTCTATTAATTCTACCATTGCTTGGCTGTATGCAAAAACAGGTCACCATTGTTGGGGAACCATCGTTAGCAGACCGGTATGATATCCCTCTAACTCAAATGGGTGATGATGAATTAAAAGGGTTTCTTGATGAAGCCTATGAAGACCCATATAACAGAAAAGATTTCTGGGAACCCATGATGGGGAAACTTTTGCATGCAAAAATTGATGAAAAAAAATCTCCAAGAATTCCAAGGAAGCACATCAAATATTTTTTAAAAGAATTTTCTGAGAATCAAGAGACGATGGATATATATGATCAAGCTGTTTGGCTTTGGTATAAAAGCATTATTAATGATGAATCAGAATACAGAACGGCAGATAAAGTATTTTTAGAAGGTTTCATTAATAGTTGTATTACAGACCAGCGACGTGGTGGTGCATGTCGTGCAATTGCTGAAAATATAACGATTAAGCTGGATAAATGCTTGTATGAAACCTATTTTGGTAAGAATCCGTTGTTCTCTAAATCAAGGGAGAAATGCTATGAATAATCATTTTTTTAGTTCACTAAAAATAGTAATATCGTTTTTATTCTCTTTTGTCTTGGTATTTCTATCAGGTGCTCCTGTTGCATTCAGTTTGGATAGAGCAATTATTGTTGAAAAAATGCAGAATAAAATGATTAGAGTCAGTGAACCGCTTACCAATGATTTCAATACATTTGGAAAAGAAGCAGTTGCCGCTGCAAAAGAGCTAAAAGACGTATTGGATGAAGAGAAAAGGGTTCTTGAAGAAGGCAGTATGACAGATAAAAAACAAAAACATTTTAATGCACAGAAATTGGATGCTATTGGGAGTTTTAAAAAAGTTTGTGACACACACTATTCAACCTTGCAGGGAAGATTTGATACCTTTGACGGGGTTTTGGTAGAGTCAATCGTGGAAACAAGAAGAGTCCTGGGTGATAATAAAAATATCACCAAATTCTTTGAAAATCAAATTGCCGAAGTTTATCAATCATTAGAACCAATACTTGATGAAGGTGAGGCATTACAGCAGCAGTATGAGGACTATGGGTGTACTCAGGACTCAACCGATACAAAGTGTATTGATCTGGTTGAAGATATCAAGAGATTAGCCAACATTGTTATTGAATATGAAAGCACTATTTCAGAATTGGAAATGGAAAATAAAATTGCCAGCAATAATGAACTCCTTGCCAATAATATTTCAAAAATGATGAAAGATTACGGTCCTAAGGTCTCTTTTTCCATGCGAAAATCAATGGCACAGCTGTATACTGTCTTTTTACAGTGTGAAAAAATTACCAAAATGACACAGCGTGGCGGATCAGTTGGAAATCTGCAGGCAATGGCTGATAATGCTCTGCTTCTTGAAGGTGTCTTGAAACAACTCAGCACATTATCTTCAACTATGATTGCACAGACTATCCAGAGTATGGGGGCTATCAATACTGATGTCTATGGAAGAGCTGCCGGGAGTATGCCAGCGTCTGATTTTTTTACAAAAAGAAAGCAAAAATAAAGTAATTGTATTTGCTAATTTATTAAAGTTGATTAGAATGTTTTTAACTCATGGAGGTTGTAATAATGCTAAACAATAGAAAGTGCAGGAAAAGGATTAAGCTGTTGTTTTTGAGTATGGTTCTTGTTTTTAGCTTACTTATAAATGCTTCAGCTGAATCTTTAACGACGGAACAGCATCTTGATTCAGCAATAAAAAAGTTTACAAAGGACGTAAATATTAAAAAAGCGATCAAAGATATTACTTTGTCTAATTATATTAGCTGGATAAATCAGACAATAGATTATTCTGCCAATCTTATCCCATATATCGATTATAAAAAAGAAATACAAAGAGAAAAGATCCGATTGGTTGGTGAGTGCCGCAAAAATTCCAAGGATGACGTTTGTTCAAAAAAGGAATTGGAACAGATTGAAGCTGATATTGCATACCTTGAAAAGAGTGCAATATCTGATATTAAAGATTTAAAAACACTTATAAATGGAACATTAAGAAGGTGTCATATCAGTGGTGTTAAAAATAAGTCAATTTACAAGGATGAGCTGTTCAAAAAAGGAATCGAAAAACTTTATACCAGCAGCAGCAATTATTCAAAACTTCAACGGAATTTATCCTTTCTATTAGAAGATCAAAATTTTTCAAAAGTCATTGGTGAAGTGAATAATGAATTAACAAAATGGCAGATTATTTCATCTTCTAAAAATGAGACTCCAATTGTTATAGTACCGAAATCGGCAGCTGAAAATCTTTAAAAGGATATAAGAAGCTTATATGAAAAAATTTTGGAAAAATCCTCTGACAAAAGCTTTGCGTGCTATTGCTGTCTTGGTTGGAGTTATCTGGATAATTGTTCTGGTAACTGGTAATGATGTGGAAGATAAAAGACCAAAAAAAAAGGATGAAACCGTTTATGTTGAAATCTCTGGAACAGTAACACCAAATCCCCAACCAGAAACTAAACCAGAGGTGCAGCCGGAAGTTCAGTCAGACACTCAGCCAGACACTAAACCAGACACTAAACCAGACACTAAACCAGACACTAAACCAGAAGCTAAACCAGAAGCTAAACCAGAGGTGCAGCCGGAAGTTCAGCCAGACACTCAAATTGACACTCAACCTGAAACTAAACCAGAGGCTATTACGGAACCAGAACCCAAATCCGGACAAAAAGATATGCAGGGTATGGATCAATTGATCAAAGAGTATGACAAAGAAGAAGTTTCTGAAGAAATAAAACCAGATACTGTACCAGTCATAGATAACAAAGATATTAATCCAGTAAACAATTTAATTCAAAAATATGGAAATGAAGATAACCCGGAAAAATCTAATGAAAAAAAAGTATCAGAAAATTTAACAAAAGAACTTAATAAGTCTGCTTTTGTTGTATCAGACACAAAGAAATATTCTATGTTTTTAGATGCCAGGAATGATGAAAGCAAGAAAAAAGATAATATAAAAATATTTCCATGGGCAATTGATAGTAGCCAGGGAACCGGACTGTCTACTTCTTACAAATTTTTTTCCATGAGAATAATTGCTGTAAGCGGTGAAAAAAAATATGATTTGGAAACCGGAAAAATTGTTCTTCCAGGAGAACTTGATAAGTATTCACAAACGGCTATTTTAAGTGGATCCCCGGAAAAAGATTTTCCAGTGAAATTACAAAATCTCAAAAAGAAATTCGGTAACAAATTTGATAGCGTGCGCTATTACATGTGGCCGGATACGGCCATTTATTTTTCCAATAAGGTTGATCAGGCTGTAAAATGTCTTATCTCAGATCAATTGGTACCGGATTATGATACCCTGGATGAACATCTTTTGATTATCGGTAAAGTATATGAAATTAAAAAGCCTGGTAGTGACAGCCATTTTGGCGTTTTTTTACCCACAAAAGCAGTTTGCGCTGACCCTGAGACTAAAAAAGAAAAATCGATTGTAATCCAGATAAACTGTTTTAAGAACCATCAGGATATCAAAATGTTGCAGCAGTAAAATAATATCGAATTCTGGCTGCTTTTTAGAATTCGTATTCGCCGATAGTGATATCAACCGGTATAGGAGAAAAATAAATGTTGATAGATTCAATAATCAAGACTCTTGGGATTCCTCTGTTTTGTATTTACATCTTTTATCTGGTTTTAGGATTTCAGGCATATTTTTCAGTAAAAAATATTTACATAGATTTTCAAGCATTCAGAGATAATAAAAAAGTGGATGAGGATTATTTTTCTTCTTTTGTTATGCTTTTCGATCAATTGAAAAAAGCAGTTCTTCAAAAGAGTTCAAAAGTTATTGATAATAGAATTGATCAGATTTGGATCGAATTTGACAGAAAAGTTCAAACACCAGTTGCATCTATTGGCAGTTACAGCAATTCCTTGATACTCTGGGGATTTGTCGGGACACTTTATGGCTCTGTAAAAGCATTTGCATCAATGTCAGACATGCTTGTTAAAGAAACAAATGTATCCCAGGCGTTTGCTTCAATTATGCATGGAAAGCTTGATGTCGCTTTATACTCTTCTCTTTTTGCAAGTTTTTTGGCAGCACTGGCAACAACATTAGTCACTTCCTATCTGGGAAGCAAAATTACCAAAGGAATGGAATATCACATTAACGATGAGATTTATAAAATTCTGAATGAATAGGTTTGAGACCATGAGACGTACCGGAAAAGCATTTCGAAATACAACGATAGTTCAAGATCCTGGAAAAGATTTTTTTGCTTTTTTGTTTATTACTATTTTAATTATGGTTTTTGTTGTTTTAATGACCTATGAGCAGAAAATGAGTGGGATGTCTGAAGATACTCCGCCTTCTGTTTCAGGATCAACTGGTACAATAACGGTATCGAAAAAATCACTTGGAAGGCTCGTTAAATCAAATGATAGAGTCTTAATTGTTTTTGACAATGAGTTAAAATATGATCCTTTAAATAAAAAGGATATTGCTGAAATGATAAAAAAAGAGTTGATCCAAGAAAAGAAGGTCAATGAAAAAGGTGATATGAAAAAAGTCTTAAAAATAATAGAAGATTCGAATGATAGTGTTTTGATTAGTGAATATTTTAAGTCTTTTTCCGTTATATCCAGTCTGGACATTGAGGTGAAATTTGTGAGAATACAAAAATGATTAAATGTCTTATGATGCTTTTCATTGGGTTATCTATATCGATTGTAGTAAATTCTGCTTCTTTTTCAGAAACGCTTCAATCAGGTAATGCATGGGAGCAGATTTACAATGATTTAAAAGGTGATACTCCACCCCCCTCATCTCCTGTTAAAAAAAAAATACAACCCCAAGAGGTTAATAAATTTGTTCCCGATATAGAAAAAGAGGATGCTTTGACAAGGTTTATTAAACATTTTTCGTTTTCATTAGAGGAAGAAAACCAAGCAGTAAAAGGTGACAAAAGAGCTATAAAAAAAGTGCGTAAAAGTTTGCATTCACTGGTTGATCAATATTCTGAAGAAATTCATCAAGCGTCGATTAAGTTTGATGTTCCCGAAAGTATCATAGCTGCGGTTATTATCATTGAATCAGCCGGTAAGGCAAATGCAAAAAACCCAAAAAGTTCTGCAACGGGTTTGATGCAAATTATAAATGCAACTTTTAATCAAATAAAAACAGAGTTAATAAACAAGCATAACATTATAGTAAATGACAGGTTCAAACCAAAGGATAATATCTTTGCAGGCACATATTATCTTAGCAAAATGTTTAACATCGCAAATGAAAAAAAGAATAATCAATTAAATAGAAATAATGTGGAGCATTGGGAGCAGGCCCTAAAATATTATTTTGCAGGCCCCGGTTATGAACAACTTAAAAGAAAATATGATCCTCAAAAAGGTATTATTATGTTGAAATACAGCGGTGGTGCTCAAATACCTATAAATGCACCGGAAAAGTATTCAAATAAAGGATTAAATTTTGCACGATTGATAAAAAATGCTCAGGCATGATGGAATGAAATATTAAGAAATAATATTATTGAATTATTTATCACGAAAGGGTTTAAAATGGTTAATTCTAAAAAAAAGAAAATGAATCTGATTTTAAAGAGCAAATTTAAATCTATAGGGTTATTGGTGCTTATTAGCGCTCTTTTATTAGCATTATCAGGTGGATGTGTTAATAAAACAGTATCCCGTCCTTCTTCAAACAATAAAGTCAAAACAAATGATACTAAAATACAGCCCGTTGTCACCAGCAATGATAAACTTCGTATGGTTTTTGAAGATAATGCCAGAGAAGCTATTAAAAATATAATTCCGGAAATGGAAACCTTTGCCCAGTCAAGCAGGAATGCAACCAGTATTAATACAATAATGCTGGAAGATGAATCCTGGAAAGAAAATGAGAATTGGAATCGGTTCACTGAAGGGTATTATCTTAGTTTTAAAAAAATATTAAAGGAAGAATTTGGGAAAAGATTTATTGAACCATATTCTTCTTTTGATGATCAAAGTGCATCAAAACAAATGGGAAAGATGCACAAAATTAACCCTGATGAATTCAGGCCAGGTGATATCCTGATACGTATTTCATCTATGGTTGATTCCACTGGATTTAATTTTTTTGTAAAAGCAAAAAAATATAATTCAGCTTTAGAAATTGCAAACTTTCACATACCAAAAGATTATGAGGATGAGATTCGTATTACTGCAAAAGAATGGAAAGATATGGAACCTTTATTTGATAAACCGGCTTATCCAGGTTCTATGGAGATGCCTTTTACAAGTCTTGACAAAACAGCAGAATTTTTATCAAAAGTTATATGCAGTTCTTTTCCGGAAATTCAAGAAAACTATGGGGATATTTCTAATAAGAGGATTATGATTGCTTTAACTAAGACATCTTCAGCCTCTTTGGAATTGAGTAACGAGTTCACTAAACTGATGAGCGGCAAACTCAAAGGTTATTGCCCGGAAATTAATCAAACTTTAACAACTGATGGTCAGATCCAAAGTATTCAGCAGGCAATTGCAAAATTTCAGTCCGGCTTATTCCATCAATCAGAAGATAATAATGGAAATCAGGGAAGTTTGGGATTACAGATTCCTAATATACTTTTATGGGTCAATATGGATAAAACTATGGATGCTAATATTTATCATGTTTCTATCGATGCGGTGTGGTTAGACAAAGCAACCCGAGGAGAGATGATAAATGAATTCTATGCGGAAGCTTATTTTCAGAACGAAAATTTTTTTTCAAAGGTTAATTTGCAAAAAAATAACAAGGGGGTTTCAGGGATCTGGATAGAAACAGCCAGTAATGGCAAGAATACAAAAAATATTGTTGTTACAGGAGTAGAAATCAAAAAACAGTATCCTTCTTTAGGTACAGATGTCTGGCTGCCAGATAAAAATAGTCCATATCCCGGACATACTATTGATGTGTATAAGCGAACTGATTTGATGCAAATCCTTATGAAAAAATCAATAAAAGGTCAGGGGATTGTGCGAATAAGATATCATATAGAAAATTTTCCTGAAAAAGAACATACAGCAGAATTGATATATTCAGAATAGGCAATAAATAAATGGGGAATTCAGGCAATAAAAATATTAAAGATACTCAAACAGTATTGAATCAATTATTTGTGACTTTTAATCAAATATTGTTAAATAAAATTCTGGATGAGCTTAACCTGGAAAATACAGAAGAACTGTATTCACTTTATCTTTCTCAGGATCAGGATTTACATGTTCTTGCAAAATCTTTAGGCATTTCAAGGGAAAATATAAAATCTATAATTGCCTTTGTAATTAATTTTCTCGGGCAGGATATTGTTGATAAAATCAATGAAGATTATAAAACCCTTAAAGAACAGGACACATTATTCGGTGCATTTAATCCTGAAGATAAAAGATTATAAGGTTATATTGTTATGAAATGGATACAATCTGATTTTCAAATTCTTAAAACACTGACCGATGAATATAATCCAGAGCTTGTTGCACAACTTGAACAATTCCATATCCATACCCTTGAAGACTTTATTGCCCTTTGGGGCATAGAAGATTTGAATAAAGTGATTGCAGAGGCCACCGGGATCAGTTTGCAGAAAATGGAGGAGCTTGTTGCTGTATCAAGAAGACAGGTGGCTTTAGAGACTGTTTCGACATATTTAAAACCGTTGGCATCAGATCAACTTGATATGTGCCAATTTGGTGCTCTTATGCCGTTTGAAGCTCAAAAACCTGCTTTATCTGGCAGAGAATATGACAGAGCATCATCCAAGGCATATCATGTTGAGATAGGGGATCATACAGTTAATCATATCCCAAGTTTACCACCCATACAAAACCAGGGCAGAAGAGGTACCTGTGTTGGATTCGGAACCACTGTTGTAAGAGAATTTTGTTGTAACAATGACTCTAAATTGTCTGAACAGGTCCTCTATTGGGGCGCCAAAGAAAGAGATGGTATTCCTGATCAATCAGGTACGTGGATTTCTTATGCAATTCAATGCCTTGAAGAGGATGGAATCTGCAAAGATGTTGACTGGCCATATAATCCAGACCCTGGAGAAACTGAAGGCCAGGGTCCTCCTCCTGAAAAAGCATTACAAAATGCCAAAGAATTTAAAATTCTGAAAGGCAACCCTATACCACGAAATTCTGTCGATTCAATGCGGGCAGTACTCTCAGGAACAGGTGATGTCTCAGGACGAATCATCTCATTTGCAATTCCAGTATATAGATCATGGCATAACAATCCTATAACTTATCGAACAGGTAAAATCCAACTGCCATTGCCGGGAGAAGAACATGTTGGCGGTCATTGTATGGCTCTGGTTGGTTTCCAGGATGATGATACATGGCCAGGAGGGGGATATTTTATATTACGCAATTCCTGGGGAACACAATGGGCAAGCGAGTGTGAATATGGCGCTGGATATGGCACGATACCCTATGCTTTTATTGCAGAGCATTGTTGGGATGCATGGACAGTTGAAGTTGAAGAACAATATGGTATTTTCAATAAGAGTGAAATAAAAAATGTTTTTAAATGGCTTGTGCCAATTATCCTGGTTGTGGCGTTAATTGCTATTGTTGGAGGTATTGTTTCCCACTGGCCTGCTGACACTACAGATGTATTGAAGGAGTCGATAAATTCAGTTGATATAGTTAATCAAAAAGATAAAATTATTCCCAAACCACAACAACTTGATAATTCATTGAAGAATCAGCAACACAAAGTACCTGCTGATTCCCACAGAGATTTAAAAACTAATCAGGAAAAGAACAAAAAAATAATTGATTCCCCAAAAATAGTTCTTTCAAAATCTGTTAAAATGACTCCTGAATCACAAAAATTATTAAATGAGATCGCTGAATTAGTGTCAGTTTATTGTCATGATAATAAAATTGACAATTCAATTTGGATACGGCTTTCCGGGTCTTTATCTTTAAAAACAGAGAAGATTGAAAAGCCAGTACCTTACTCATCACTGATCGATCGTAAGTTTGTTACAACTCTGAAACACAGTGATATCGGTATTTTTTTTAATGATCAGGATTCTGAAACTGGGGTTCTGAAACAAAATGAATTTCAAAAAACTGCGTTGCACCCGGATCGCAGCAGGGCACTGTCTATTCAGGAATTAGTCAATAGAATTTTGACTATCTTAGGTAAGAGACCTTCTAAAGTTGACTTGAAACATTTTCAAGGGGGAAACATTTTTCAATCTCTGCTTAATTCAGCAAAAGAAATGGAAAAGTTGACCAGTAGTATTTCAGATGAAATTGGTAGTATGACAGTAAAATAAATCTTAAATATCAATGGAAAAAGGATTGATTATGACTTTTATGAAAAAAAAAAATACAAGCTTAATTTTATATTTATCATTTTGTTTTTTATTCCATTGTTCAGCGGATGCTGGTCGGCAGTTCCCTTAACGCTAAATGAAATACAAAAATATATTTCTGTAAAAGAACAAAGTTTTACATACTCAAATTACAAGCTTGTTGGAGTGTCAGCCAACAGTCTTAAAAAAATGGGTTTTGAACTTGAAAAAATATTGGTTTTTTCTGAAAAAGGGTTTATTAATGCTTCATGGAAAGGAACACATGTATCTATTGAATTAATATCAAATACACCGTCCTTAACCACGATTAAAAGTAAAATTACAACCGATCAATTTGGGCGAGAGCATGCCATCGAAGAAGAACTTTTCAATAATATTCGCAGCACGTTAGATCAAGGTATTTATCCAAATCTTAGAAAACAGATAATTGGTATGATAAAAGTTTATTCAGCTCCAAAAAGAGATTCCATTGTGATAGGTTATTTAAGACCAGGAATTGTCATTACTGCAAAATCCAAACAAAAAGAATGGACTAAACTCGATCTTGGAGAAAGCGTTTATGGGTATATTTTGTCATACAATATAAAACAATCAAACTAATATCGGTTAAAGGAGATTAATGTTACATGGGTTAGTCCTGGCATCGTATAACAGGACTTGGTAATTTGGTTAGACACCCGACCACTGAAAAAGGAATTTATAGACCTCCATTAGAAATGTCCGATGTCGAGGTGACATTAGCGGCCTTGTTGAAAGTAATTAAATTTTTTGCAAGTAAATCCTAACACTGGCCCTGTGTGTCAGGATAGTTGTCCATTAGCCATGCTGTATCAGTGATGAGATTGGGTCTCTCGATATCGTTTATCAGGAGAAGATACCAAACCAAACCACCTTGAGCTGCAAGTATCATTTGGTTTGGATTCCAAAATACCGGAAAAAGAGAATCTATGGCCAATTGAGAAAATATCTTGGTGAAATTTTGAAGGCCAGAGTTTTTGGGCCAGAGGATATTTAGTTTCAACTGTTGATCGGAATGAAGAAATAGTAAAGAAATATATAAAAAGCAAGAAGAAGCTGATCGAAAGATTGATCAGTTGGCGTTGTTTGACTACCTTTAGGTGGTTCATGGTTTTTTGACCGCTTTGAGCGGTTCACAATCAAGCCTCCGGGTTTACCGGAGGTCATTGACTATGTTTAGGATAAAAAGAGAAGGTGTAGCTTCCAGACTGGAATTCAATCTATGCAATCAAAATTGAAAGATAAAAGCTTTAAATCCTCACAATATAATTTTTTTATTAAATATGATAAAAATACAATGCTTGCTTTTAATGGAGTAAGCAAGGCAATTGGGAAATTTTCTTCTGAACAGTACACTGTTATAAAAAAAATTCTCGCGCAACCTGATGAAGCTGTGTTCTCTTTAAGGGATGGCATGAAGATAAAGCATTATCTTTTAAATAACGGATTTGTCATCCCATATGAAAATGATGAATTTAAAATACTAAAGCAGCGAAATATTGATGGGATTCAATCTTTTGAATCTATGAATTTAATTTTGCTGCCCACACTTGATTGTAACTTTAATTGCTTTTATTGTTATGAAGACCATTCATCAATAAAAATGAATGCGGATGTACTGGCCAGGATCAAAAACTGGGGTGCTCAAACACTCCCGAAATATAGGTCTTTAAATCTTTCCTGGTTTGGTGGCGAACCATTATTGGAAAAGAATATCATTATCGAGCTTTCACAATTTTTCCATGATTTATGCAAAAAATATCATATGGGTTTTTACAATATGATAACTACCAATGGCTATCTGCTAAACTCTGAAATGATCCGTTCTTTGTGCAATATCGGAATAAATATATTCAATATTACCCTGGATGGACCTCAATATTGGCATAATAAATTTAGAACACATCAAAATAAAAATGACTCGTTTGAAAAAATAACCAAAGGTATAATTAGTTTGGCTACTTCTTTTCCAAAAGTAAGGATTAATGTCCGGGTTAATTATAATAATAAGAATTTTAACGCTATACCGGAATTGTTTGAGTTTTTTCCCAATAAAATAAGGGGTCAAATATTTTTTCTGTTCAGGGAAATATTTGGTATGAACACAAACAAGCTTTGTTTAACTGATGAGAACAATGAAAGCGAATACTATAAAATGGCTTATCAGAAAGGATATGGTTTGAGTCTTGGCGAATCATTATGCGGTCCCAAAGAGACATATTGCTATGCAGACAAAAAAGGCTCTTTTGTAATTAATCCAGTGGGAGATGTTTTTAAATGCTCTGTATGTAAATTCAGCAGTGACTCAAGGATGGGGTTTTTATCAAAAGATGGTAAAATTATCTGGGATGATGAGTATTTGTCAAAATGGAACCGTATTAATGGTTTTGACGACCCTGAATGTCGTATTTGCAAATATCTTCCCTTGTGCATGGGGGGATGCAGGGCGCTGCGTTTAGAAAAAAAAATATTTGATAACTGCACACAGCCATTTGAGCACATCGAGCAATTTGTGAAACAGTCATATGATAGAAAGAAATTTTTATGAAAAAATTAGCACTGGTCTGGCTTCCGTTCAATGATCCTTCCATGCCGCCTCTTGGCGTAGCTGACCTTGTTGGACACTTGCGGACTGCTGGTTTCCAAGTTGATCCGTTTGATCTTAATATTGACATCTTTAACAATATTCAATCTTTTTTTAGTAGCTCTTCTAAAAACGAGAAATCAATTTACCAAGACTGGTCTTATAACTCAATAAATCAGAATATGGCTGCATCATTGGCCTTTTCAGAGTTTATCCCTGAACCACCCCATTCAAAACCTGTCGACCTGTCAATCTTGTCGATCCTGAAAAACTGTTTTTATACTTTTGCAGAAACAACACTCAAGAAGTATGATATTATTGGAATTTCTGTCACGAATGTCAGCCTGTTATCCGCCATTGCCTTGAGTAAAATTGTCAAAGAAATAGCAACGCATATTAAAATTATCTGGGGTGGTCCTTCAGTTAACTATGCCAATAGTTTTGAGCAACTGGACCAGCTTTCCTGTGTTGACCTTTTTGTGGAAGGTGCAGGAGAAATTATTTTAGAAGAAATTCTTAAACATCCATCTGGTGAAAGTAAATTCACAAATCGATGGATCAGACAAGATATTGCTTTGGATTGTAAAAACGATACATACGGAATCTTTAGTGATTTTTCCTCTTTCCCCCTGAAAAAATATTATAATCTATCTTTCCCTGTTCAGACCGCTTCAGGTTGTCAATGGTCCCGATGTTCTTTTTGTGTCGAGCCATATATTACCAAAAAATTCTTTCCCAAGCCCGTTGATGCTGTCAAGAAACAAATAAGACAATTGCATAACAAATATTTAGCTACTTCCTTATATTTCATTGATAATTCATTGAATTCCAGCACAAAACGGTTACTTGAAATTTGCAGGTCTTTTCCAAAGGATGTTGTAATCTCATGGACTTGTATGGCTCGTTCAGATAAATTAAACAGCAGGCTTCTTAAAGCAATGAAAAATGCGGGTTGCCGGAAAGTTTTTATCGGTCTTGAATCATTGAGTAACAGGACCCTTAAAGCAATGGAAAAAGGATGTACAGTGCTTGATCATTTGCGGGCATTTCGACTTTCCCAAGAGATTAATATCCCTTTACAAGGTAATTTTATGATAGGATTTCCAACTGAAACAGATGAAGATATTCTTGAATCCATTGCCATTATTAAGCGTTATACTCATCTTTGGAAGAATTGCAGTTTTGGGATTTCACCATTTATAGTGACTCCGGGAAGCAAAATTTTCAATTCACCTGAGAAATATAACATTAACGTACATGATACTGGAAGTGAAGCAGATAATTTACCAAATCAAATCAAAAATTTAATCCCTGCCTGGAGTCATCACTGGAGTTTGGTTAATTGTAAAGAAACATCAATTTTAAAAAGATGCCGTTTAAATCATGAATTGATAACTCTGGTACATTTTATTCAAACCTGTGACCTTCCCTGTAAATATTATACTGAAGATAAAAACGGAATTTATATTTATTCGGAAACTGACAATAGAGAAAATTTAATTAAGGTACATTTAAAAAATCTTGAGGCCAATATCATTAGGTATTGCCGCAATGTGATAACAATAAAAAAACTTCTACTTTTGTTAAAAATCGAATACGCTTTACTTTTACAAAAGATTGTGAACTTTGAAAAAAAGGGTTGGTTGGTAATGCATGATGATAAAATTGTTCTAACTATTCCTTTGCTGCAATAATGAAATCATATATAGATTATATATGAAGAATATAGGGAGATAAATCTGATTATGTTAAGACAAGGTATGGCAGTTTTTTTTATCATTGTTGGTGTCGCAGCACTTGGTATATCAATATGGATTAATCAATATTCAAAAATATCTGAAACCACTATCAATTTTCAAGAAGCTGATACAATCCATAAAAGTGTCTACGGAGATGCTGATATCAGTAAATTGCTGGAACAGAATTTAAGAATGCAGGAAGCTATATTTTCAGCACAAAAACAAAGCACTGCAGCTATGCTAAAGGAAATGAACTCAATTCAATTTAGCTCAAACAGACAATTGGTTTCTGTTTTAATTTTAATCACCATTTCAATTTTGAGTTTCATTTTAGCTTTACTGATTTTTCCCAGAGCAATGAAACTGGAAAAAAATTCTATTGCCCAGCTTGAAACGATCTTATGGCAATCCTGGGTAGTAGATAAAAAACAAATGGATAAAGACGAATTCACAGTCCAGAAAGCAGCTTATCCGGTGCATCTGTGCGGATGTTCAAGTTCTGGTGTCCCAGTCCATTTGTGCGGCTGTCAAGAAGAGGCATATCCAGTTCCTTTATGCGGTTGCTCCAGTGGTTATCTTGAGGAATGCAAGAGAATTCCTCCAAATACTTTATGCAAATGTTAATAAATTATGATTTGATTTTAGAAAAACTGAAATTTTTAATTTTTATAATTTTAGTTTTGATGATAGTCACAGTTTTTCCATCGGTGGAAAAAGCTCAATCTTCTGATACAAATAGAAATCATATAGTCAAACGAAACAAAAGCTCCAAGCCTGAAGGTGACAATAAAAATGCCATGGAAAACCCTTGGGAAGAAATTCAAAAAATTCTGATGAAAGAAAAAACAAAAAAGGGAAAAGAAATTCAAAAATTGAATGATCCCTGGGGAAAAATTAATAAAATGTTTTTTAAAAATAATACTGACTTTTTTAAGGAAGATATTTTGGAAAAGATTCCTAAAGTAGGTCCTTTAAATACAAGCTATCTATAAAATTTTATACAAAATAAATATAAAGGCGTGATTAGTATGTGATATGCTATTCATCCTTCCCCTTCAAGATTCCAGATGCTTTCATCGTCTGAGAGCTATAGAACAGAAGTAAACTTGAGTTTATTGAGCTTTAAGTCAATCCATAAGAGAAAGAATAAATATACAACAAAAAATCTGGATATGAAAGATTGGCTGGAGAGATGTTGAGGATTTTGCTGTATGGTGGTGGAAAAATTAGTCGAAGTTTACCCGGTCGAAGGATACTTAAGTGGATGGTATAATAATTTTTAGTAGACAAAAAGAAGCTATGTGGTTAATAAAAGCAATTAATATGAAAACATAAGCTTTATTACCGTTTAGATTGTAAAGGCAATGGTTAATGGGGACAAAATTTATAGAAGCCTTGATTAAGAAGTATAAGGGTCTTGAATATGATGAAGTCTATTATTTTAACAGTATATTATCTATCATGAAAAATGCGTATAAGGCTCGGTATCCGCATATCTATATTGGAGTCAATCCTAATGACAACAAGGCAAAAATAGAAAAAACAAATTTTTCAAATGAAAATGGGACTGTAATCGTTGAATTTGAGACATTTGCTTCATGGTGCATGGATAAATTGGTGGCTCAGAAATTAGAACAAAAATCATATTTTAAAAGTTTTCAAAACGATAACCAGTTAGCCAGATATTTTTATAAGGCGTTTGAAAACCTTCTGATTGAGGAGATTGCCAAACTGACGCCGGGTCTTTCCAGTCGAATAAAACAAATTGATAAAGCATTAAAAGATCATTGCGATTTTGATGACTTACAGGGGAAAAAGTATTTTCGGCTGAAGAAATTATATACAGTACCGGTTACAAAAGAGAAATTGTTTGAAATCGCAGCAACTTTTCAACAGCCGGAATTCAAATATCCCAAAAAGAAAGATGCTGTTAATAATCCGAGCATTCGGAAAAATGATATGCAAGCGTATCTTCTGGATATCATCAGGCAATGTGGTGGAATGGTTTTCCGAAATGATATGATTTCTTTAATAAAAGAAAGATATGGCTACAAAACGCTATCCATAGTGTCACCTTCGGCTCTCCGTAAAAAAGACGGAGACATATCAGAAAATAATTATTTTGAAGATTTTCTTTCTGTTCAGGATTCTGGCTCAAATGATTTTTGTCTGGGACAAGAACATTATTCTATGGCTTTAGAATTACATGATCAAATGGACAATATAATGAAGGACGTATACTATTATAGAAGAGTTCAGGGGTTTAAAACCCAAAAAACCGCTGGAATTTTGGTTTGTAGTGTCGGGACAGTTAATAACCTTGAAAAGGCTATCAATGTTTGTATATCTGAGTATTTTGTTACTGATCTCGGTGAAGCAAACCACCTGGAACAAAAAAATCAAACAACACCTGAGGAAATTAATGCGGTGCTATATTTGCTGAATCATCTTCTTTTAGAAGAAAGGATGAACTGATGGTAAAAAAGCGAAAAATAAGCCCGGCATCTTCACAACTACAGCAGTGCCTCACCAGTCAGGAAATACAACAATATTGTTTTGAAAAAATATCTGCTAAAAAAAGAAACAAAATATTTACCCATTTAAATATTCAGAAATGCAGAAGATGTATTGATATGTATCATTTGGTTGAGAACTCAAATCATCAAGATCGTCCAGAGTTTGATTTGGGGGTTGAATTCAAACTATCAATGATTGAAAAAATGAAAAATCAGAAAATTGATAAATTCCCCTGCAACATACCCTTGAGAATTGAAAAAGGTCAGATTTGGACAATTTCGACTGAAATAAGAGACATCAACAATCAGGTGGTTTCAAAACAGGAGACTGGAATTCCTGTTTTAGTATTTTTCCCTGGGAATAAAACCAAAGGGTTGGATAATTATATTCACGTTTTCCCTCTCTCCTTTGATACTGAATTTCAAATGGAAAAAGAAAGTTGTGTTGTGAAAATTACCGATGAATTATCGTTATTATGTGAAATTTTTAATGAAAAAACGATTCTCGCAAGGAATTTGTATGAATTTAAGTGGATTGTTCCAGACAAAGAATGTGAAAAAATACTGAAAATCCATGAAGATTTTATTAATGAGCAAGAAAAAAAAAGAGACTTGCAATATGAACTTTGGAAACAAAAAGAGGTGGAAATTGCAGAATTGTTTTCATTGCCAAAAGTCATAACAACAAATCAAATCCGCTTGGAGCAAATAAAAAAGGCTGCAGACTCATCAGATTTTGAACTGACGGACTATCAATTCTATCCATTAATTCAAATGGATGACTGGTCAATGACCATTGTTCAAAAAAGAGATATTCTGTTTTTACAATTTATATGTGATAAACCAATTCTCTATTCACTGAAAATTGACAATCAAATCCGAAAAATGATTGAAAAAACAAAAGGTGACTTTGAAATGGAACTATTTAAGATTAACAATTTGCCTCAACTTGTTGAAATATCAATTGTAATTAAAGGCAAGGAACTAATTTTTAAACCTCATTTTAAACAAAACTAATATGAGTCTTTCCAGTGACGAAAAATTATTAAAAGAGCTGTTGCTTCATCTTAGGACCGGAAACTTTAATTCGTTTGTTCAATTAGCAGCAACTCATCTGAAACGACCTGTATTTTTTAGAAATCAAATAAAAGAAGCCATAATCCATTGTTTAAAAAATTTTCAGGCTGAATTATCCTCTCAAACATTAGAAAGATTAAGCGCCATCAATAATGATGATATTAATAAATGCCTTCTCCCTCAA
>Ga0208900_1000288_pt1 | contig 32657 bp, 28 predicted proteins | sample AntAceMetag02UKK_FD_184763 | JGI IMG/M metagenome (GOLD analysis project Ga0208900, IMG submission 184763) | Saline lake microbial communities from Ace Lake, Antarctica - Antarctic Ace Lake Metagenome 02UKK (SPAdes) (version 2) | ecosystem: Environmental > Aquatic > Non-marine Saline and... | reverse complement strand
AATTTCCGGATTTGTTCGAGTGGACTTTAGAAAGAGTTGGCTCATTACCACTGCCGCGAGAACGTAGAAAAGGCTCTGTTTCTAACCCATTGAATTTACAGAATTGTCCCGCCTTAAGTGGGTAGCCAAAAATTTGACCAGTTCGCTTGTTTCTGTTGATTGCAAGTAGGTGTTAGCCATTTGTCTGTTCGTTTTCTATTTGCAAATTTGATCATTCCAGGCTTTATTAATTTACAGGTTATTACTTTTTCACAGCCAATTATCAGGTATTCTTTTTTAGTAAAGACAGTTCCTGATTTTACTGCTCTTCTTTTTCTTTTCTCTCTTGCATGTCTTCTTCTGGCGTGTCTGTGTAAGGCTCTTTTCTCCATCAGATCGGTTATTTGTTTGGTTCTTGTCTCAAGTTCAGCTAACAAGACTGGCTCTCCTGAATTTCTAACAACAGACACGCCAATGTTATTAGAACCAACGTCAATTCCTAAAGTTAAAGGCTGAATAAATTCAGTTGATTCATAAGTTAATTGGATTGTAAAAGGTTTATGTTGAACAACTTTTGCTTTTTCAGTTCTCAATAGCCATTTGACCTTTCCAAATTTTTTGGTAGGCATCAAAGGCTTTCCAGATTTTGATAATACATACACTTGATACATTTTAAGTAACTCCTAACAAGTTAGGTTGGTTTCTCTGAACTCCTTACAGGATTAACAGTGTTTAAGCTGAGAAAACTTAATTGCCAAGTGATACCTGTAAGTAGGTTCTGTGATTTAATTTTTGTTCGAGTAATATTTAATAAAATATAATGAATATATTTTAATATTACTTAATAAAAATCAAACCTAGACCACTTCATGATCAAAACCAGGTATCTTAGAATCACGGGTCTCAACAAACAAAACAATGTCAGAAATCGTAAAGCACGGTAGGAACGTTGATTCTTCAATGCCTGGTAGTTAACAGAAAATGTACTTTTTTTAAAAGATGGCAATAAAATCCATGTGTCTTTAGCTCAGGGGGTGTTGAGACTGGTGACTCAAGATCAATTTAAAAGTAACGAAATCAGGGGGAAGAGTAGAAAGAAGTCCAGCGATTTTTTCAGGAAAACACTTAAATTAAGAATAACGTGACACAAGAAAGGTGTCAAGGAAGATTTGAACTTAACAGCAATTCTAATTCAAAATCAGTCACATCCGGCAAAGCAGGGGGATACCAAGCTTAGGAATGAATTTTAAATAAGTTACCTGCGCTTAGGGGACAGATTTTTAAATCTGTCCCCGCTTCCGAAATGAAAAAATTATTTCGGACTCATTCCTTAATTAGAATTGCTGTCAGGCTTGAGCACAATGTGGAACTTACGATTTAAGCCGATAATTGGGTTTCTCAAACATTTCAACCTGCTCCAGGCCCAGGTCCTGCTTTCGAATGGTCCGGGATTTTTTACGGGCCATGTTAACATCTTCCATGGGGATTTTTTTCTGGTTGTACCATTTATCTGGATCTTCCAAAAATGGGATCAGCACCTGCACTGCGTCCACGGCAGTGCCGCAGGAGTGGATCAAATGAGGGGCAAAAGCAGGGCCATATTTCTTTTCTGAAATTTTAATGGTCTGTTTCCGGGCATCTTCCCAGAGATTATCCGGGTCCAGCAACACAATGGGGGCCAGGGGATTTTCATGGAGCTTCATGGAGGTGATGGAGATGGCCAGCTCCTCGGCCGTGCCATATCCGCCGGTATTGATGATAGGCAGGTTGCTCAACTTCTGGATATGGTCCTGGCGGGGCAGGCGAAGCCCCTCTTTATACTTCATCAACCCGTCACAGGTGGTGAGGGATGCCTGATTTTCCCCCTCCAGATCAATGGCCACCCCCACGCTCATGATATTGTGTTGCCGGGCCAGATCATTGGCCTCCTTCATCAGACCCGGTCCTCCGCCATGAACAATGCCCATTTCATCCCCCAGACGGGCCGCCAGGCGATTCAACAGATCAATGGTCAACTGATTGTCCGCGGCTTCACTATGGGAGCCATAAAAAGCAAACCAGTAGCGCACCCGGTCAAACCGCTCCCGGTCGTCGGGCTCCATAAAGCACCCATGGTAAAAGGTATAGAGTTTATCAATGTCTGGATCATAGCGCAAAAATTCGCAGTCCGAGTGATCCGTGTGAGTGAGTTTAATCATCTTTTTGACATAATCATCCCCAAAGGCAGGGGTTCCGGCACTGATTAGAAAAGTTCGCAGCCCGCTGCGCTTCAGGGCATCCAGCACTTCCGGGGCGGGAAATTTTCTGCCGATGAACACCCGGCTGTTGATGCCCCCCAGCACAGAGAGCTTTTGCAGGGTATTGGAGAACTCCCCATTTTCACCCACCGGAAACACGGGCTGGGACTTTCGCTGGGTGCTCTGCACCACACAGTTTTTAATCATCTCCAGCTGGGCCTCTCCATGGGGGTTCAAGGCCCTGGGAATTGGCACAAAATTCCCCTTGTTTAAAATCATTCCCAGGGAATCGGGTTGAATGGTGAGCAACAGATTGCTCACCTCGGCATTGGTGAGCAGATCGCACAGGCGATACCCGTTTTTCACCTTGCTTTTTTCCAAAGGAACGGTGAGGGGATTCTGGGTGCGGAAAAAGCGAATCTTTATTCTGGCGGTATTTAAACTCATGTCGGTGTCACCATAATTGTACAACTCCACCTGGCGATCCCGGAAGGTTCTGAAAGGGTCCAGCACCATGGCCGACAAATGGCGCACCTCCCCCTGTTCCGGCTCCACCACGGGATCAATCACCGCATAGATATCCCCCAATGAGATTTTAATGGCCCCCACAAATAACTCCCCCGGGTGTAGCAGGGCCGTTTTGAGGTTCAGGGGAATTCTGGATCTAATACGGTTCAGGGCGATGCGCCCTTTTTTGATGACGGCATTGATGCTGGAGGGATTCATGGCATGGGGCTCAAACCGATATTGATAGGGTTCCAGGGCCACGGAGATATAATCACAGGCCTTGCCGGTGAGGGGATCAATCTCCTGGTGGATCTCAAACCCATCATAGTATCCCTTGCGGATTTTCCGTCCCACAAAGAGGCGTTTGTGCAGATAGTGACGCACATCCTGGATTCTCAAATCCGGGTCCATAATCACCAGGCGGCCGATTTCATCGCCCTTGTGAAACTGATCCAGCACATTACCAAGCAAGGGGTTGAGATTGTGAATGCAGCCGTCCAGGAAAACATCCTGACCGTCCACCACCGGAAGGGTTTCCGGGGTTTGTGGCACCGTATCAAGTCCAATCTGGGCATTGCCGCTCCTGCCGGTGAAGCAGAAGGGTTTTTTCTCATTGAGGGAACTTCGAATGTAATCGGACACAGAAGGAAAATGGAACACGGCTTGGCGGCTTTCTTCTTTGCCTTTCCGGGGTTCAATGCTGAATATGTGCCCGTCCGGGCTTATGATCTGGGGTATTTCCATGGGTTTCTTCTTTCATTTTATGATGACTAATACTAACCGCATTAAGGGCCATCTTCATTAGTTCTAAGTTCTCATTTTTTTTACTGCATGCGCTATTTTAAATTTTCACTGAACACACTATTGGAGGCAAACGGAGAACTTATGACTAACGAGATTAGTTTAAAAAATTTAATTCTCTGTAAGCGATCCTGATTGCATTTTGAAATTTTTTATAAGAAGAAACGTTTCCTAATGCGTTCAAGTCAATTTTCTGTCCTATCTGCGAATACAATTCATCAATTTTTAATTTATGACGACGACGTTTTGTTAATTCCTGGCGGGCTATTCGAATGGCAGTTTTTATTGCTTCTTTGGGATCTTTATAATCTTCCACATTCCTATGAATACCAAGTTCTGTATCACCCTTATCTGTTCCTATTTCATCCTTAAGCAATGCAGTATCCGCCAACATCCAGGCCTCAGTCATTTGTATCGGCACAATGGCTACAAGATTATTACAATAGGCTTCACCAGATAAGCGACTACACTCTTGAAATACGGGATTAATTTTACGCTCAAAAACAATTTTATCACTTCTGTTGTCTGCATCAACATGAATGCAAAGAATCGTTACGCCAATTTTTCTGGCTTGCTGAGCACAATGTTTAATAGCATCAATAAATTTGCTTTTTGTTTCCTTTTTAATGTGCTGAACAGGTAAAATTTCCATCTGTCCTCTACACTCAAAGGCCACATCCTCGAAAGAACGTTGAATTATGTTTTCCAGAAATCTTGTATCCGTCGTTCCTTCGGTTACATACCCTATGATAACTTGATTTTTCATGATGTAATAGCTTCAATAAAATTATCTGTGTCAGCTGTTTCCAAATATTTAATAACCTGGGAAAGCGTCAGTTTCCTTTCTTCCTCAGGTATTTTAAAGAGTGATGATTGGTTCATTTTATCTTTTTCTTTGATGACAAGGCTCATATTGGTTATTTTAATTTTGGTTCTCTTTCCATCTATATCCGCTATTAAAGTAGTCAGGTTTGATAACCAGATATTCACATTATCATCTTTTTCCCATTTTAATAATTGACCAACTAAAACAGGAGAATGGGTGTTGATGATAACTTGCCGAAGCGGTGCGTCATTCTCTGTGAAATCAACACATAGCTCTTTCAAAAGAGTTGTCATGGTTTCCATTCGAAATGGATGTATGCCGTTTTCAGGCTCTTCAAAACAGAGTAATCCGGTGTGCTTTTCATCATATTCCAAAATACAAAGCGCAAGTAAGCGCAATGTACCTTCTGAAAGCACTCTTGATGAAAATTCTTTACCATCTTCCCCTCTGATTTTAATAATAAATTGTCTATTCGCAGTATCATCATAAACTTGAACGTCTGTGTAATTTGGTAAAAAGCTATTCAATTTTCGTGAAATTTCTTTTAAAATATAAGGATCTGTCATCTTAATTCTAAACAAGGCTGCAGCCAGATTTTTCCCCCCTTGGGTAATGACGTCTCTCATTCCAATATCTTTTTTAGTCGGTTCTCTCAATTCCTCTGGGTTTAGTTGTAGAAACTTCCAATTTTTCATCTCTTCCTTAGCTGCAAACGCATGGGGGAAATCAATTGAATTAATACTACCCAGAACTGTCTGATTGACTGCATTTGCGGGGGTTGCCTTCCCACCACGCTTTCCATCTTGACGAATTTTAATAGTGGTAATCCCGGCTTGTTCAATGGTTTGAATAAAGGGCTTTGCAGAGCCACCTGCTTTTTGTGTTCTCCAATAAGAATTGGCTTCTTTTGGCAGCTTTTTAATAAACCCGTCTTCTAAACCTTTAATTTTTTCCAAACTCTCATGTTTGACGACCAGATCATCAACGCCGATTTTATTATTTTTTCTTGCAATAACAAGTTGATAACGCAATCGGGTGTTATTAAGTTCAACTTCTCCTCCCCAATTGTCTTTTACATTCCGATTTACCAGCATTTCAACTTCAAAAGCCATTTCCATGGAATGCGTATAATCATCATATTGAGTGAACAGCTCAATGGGATCTCCACGTTGCCCACTAAAAGCGGTTTTCAGATCCTTTTCAGATAAATGAGAAAGTAGTTTCAACGCATCAAATAAATTACTTTTCCCAGATGCATTTGCACCTGCCACAATGGTGAAAGGTGCAAATGTTATGGTAAAATTTTGAAAAGATTTAAAACCGTTGATCTTTATTTTGGTTATCATTTTAACCCCAATGAGGTATGGCTGTAATGGTAGGATCCGGCCCCTGTAAAAATAAAAATGTCCATAAATACAGCAATATATTTATCAGACCCTGAAATTTTTCCGCAAGATCTTTTCAAGAAATCATGCTTGGAAGCTCCAACATCGGTAGGTCGGCCAGGCTTATTATCTGGGAATTTCCATGGGCGTTTCTTTTTTTGGAAATCTTTTGAGCTGTAAGCTTCAACGCCCCTGGTTTCCATAAAATCCAGAAAATCAAAACTTATCATAAAAAATCATATCTTCATCAACACCAAAACTATCCAAAGTCTCCACAATGGAATCCACCATATCCGGGGGGCCACACAGGTAAAATTCAATCTCTGAGGGATCTTCATGGATTGCCAGATATTCGTGAGCCAGATTGTTTTGGACATATCCGCACATACCATCCCAGCACTCCTGTTCCGGATCAGGCCGGGAAAGGCAGATATGGTAAGAAAAATTGTCGTAAATTTTCTCCATCTGGGTAAAGGTCTCATGGTAACAGATATCCTTGCGAGTCCTGGCACCATACCAGAGACTGACCTTTTGGGTGGTTTTGGCCCCCTCCAATTGATCCAGCACATGGCTTCGTAAGGGGGCAATTCCTGCACCACCGCCCATGAAGCACTTTTCGCAGTCAGTGTCCTTAACAAAAAAATCGCCATAGGGTCCGCTCACCGACACCCGGTCTCCAGGTTTCAGTCCAAACACATAGGAGGATCCAAATCCCGGTGGAATACCCATGGCCCCGGCCGGAGGTGTGGCGATCTTCACCGTCATTTTTAAAATATCATTTTCATGGGGCGGGTTGGCCAGGGAGTAGGCCCGGAATCCCGGGCTCATCCCGGAAGCGGTCAATTCCAGAAGATTGTATTTTTTCCATTCACTTACATATCTGCTGTCAATGGAAAAATCCTTGAAACACAGCTCATATTCCGGCACGTCGATCTGTATGTAGCTTCCGGCTTTAAAGGTCATGGGATCATCGGGCCGGAGTACCAGTTCCTTGATATAGGTGGAGATATTTTCATTCGACACCACCTGGGCTCCCACCTTTGTGATGCCAAATATGGATTCCGGAACCTGAATCTCCATGTCATCTTTTACTTTGAGCTGACAGGAAAGACGTCGTCCCATCTGTTTATCCTTTGGACTGAGATGGGCCAACTCCGTGGGCAGAATGGCCCCACCGCCCTGTCTTACAACGCACTTGCACATGCCGCAGGAACCGCTGCCCCCGCAGGCCGATGGCAGAAAAATATCATTCTTTCCCAGGGCAGATAAAAGGGAGGGGGTGCCCGTAACTGTCAGGCGGGTATCTGTGTTTCCATTGATGGTGATGCTTTTTTCTCCGGTGGAAGAAACCCTGGCATCCACAAACAAAAGCATTCCCACCAACAGCAGAATCACCATGGTAAAAACAATCAGACTGGCCAGATAAATCACTTCACGTCCCCTTTTATAAGAAAATGCAGCAGCAGAGTGCCGCCAGCAGAGCCTCGGAGGCGGTATAATACCATTTTCTATCTTCGTTGTGACAGGCGGCCCGACCTGTCATGTGGGTTATAAAAAACCAGCACCCAGCACCTACTTAAAGTGTGATACCGGAAAACATCATAAACGCCATGGCCATGAGCCCCCCCACAATCATGGTAATGCCAAATCCGTCCAGCCCCTGGGGTACATCCGCATAGCGCATTTTCTTCTTAATGGTGGCCATAGCCACAATGGCCAGCATCCATCCCGTGCCGGAACCCGCACCAAACACAATGGACTCAATAAGGGTGTATTCCCGCTCCACCATGAAAAGAGCTGTTCCCAGTATGGCGCAATTCACCGCAATCAAGGGCAAAAATACCCCCAAGGCCGAATAAAGAACCGGAGAGTATTTATCAATGATCATCTCCACTGCCTGAACAATGGCGGCAATGACGGCAATAAAGGTGATGTATTTAAGAAAGCTTAAATCCAAATGCCCTAAGCCGGCCCAGGACAGTGCGCCGGGGGCCAGCAGCCAATGATAAATAGCCCAGTTGGCCGGGGCCGTGATGGTGAGCACAAAAATCACTGCAAACCCCAATCCCACCGAGGTTTCAATATTGTTGGACACGGCAATGAACGAGCACATCCCTAAAAAATAGGAGAGCAGAATATTGCCGATGAACACCGAATCGATAAACAGGCTTATGAGATCAAGCATACAATACCTTTATATATAACCCACCTGTCTGGGTTGGTTTTTATGTGAAAAAGCAGGTACTGGGTACTGGTGTTAGCACAGCTTACTTTTTCAATTTTTGTTGTGGCAGGTGGTTACTGCTGCAATATGAAAATACCAACAGCAGAGCCCCCGGCCGCTGTCCATGCGACCGAAATGAAAATCAGATCGACTATTTTACTGACCGGTTTTTTCTTCATGGGAAGCCCCGGGTAGGCTGTTTTTCAACCACACCAGAAGTCCAATGATAAAAAATGCCCCCGGTGCCAGTACCATGAGGCCCATGTGGGCATAGCCTGCATCCATCCATGCTTGGGGAATCACAGAAATACCCACAAATTTTCCTGCCCCCAAAAGTTCCCGTACAAAGGCCACGGCCACCAGGATCAATCCATATCCCAGACCATTTCCCAGACCATCCAGCAGGGCCGGTAACGGGGGATTTGCCAGGGCAAAGGCCTCGGCCCGGCCAAGGACAATGCAGTTGGTGATGATAAGCCCCACAAACACCGACAACTGCTTGCTGATATCATATAAAAAGGCCTGGAGCACCTGGTCAATGACAATGACCAGAGAGGCAATCACCGTCAACTCCACAATGATGCGGATGGTGGAGGGGATTTGTTTGCGCAACAGGGAGATGATGAAATTGGACATGCCCGTCACCACGGTCAATGCAAGCCCCATGACAATGGCGGTCTTCATCTGAACGGTTACCGCCAGGGCAGAACAGATGCCAAGCACCTGGTATGCCACGGGGTTTTCCTTCCATATTCCCCGTAGAAAGGTCTCTTTCAGGGTTAAATTGCCATCACTCATCGGTTATTCCTTTGCTATTACGAAGCCGCACTGACACCGCCTCATACTGTTTCAGGTTTTCCTTGAGACCCTGGGTGAGATACTTCCCCGTCAGGGTGGCCCCGCTGATGCCATCCACATGGTTGGCCCGGGCCTTCTCGGCCAGGGTATCAACATTGCCTTTGGCAATGGCAATGGAGACAAATTCATTGGCAGCGTTAAAGATTCTTTTTCCGATAAAATTTTTCTGGAACCAGGCCTTTTCTATCTCTCCCCCAAGCCCTGGGGTTTCAGAATGGCTGTACACGGTGAACCCTGCAACGGTTTCACCATCTGCTTCCAGGGCCATGTATCCCTTAATTTTCCCCCACAATCCCCGGGACTCAATGGGGATCACATATGCCTTAAGGGTTTTTCCTTCACGATAAAGGTACAAAGAAAGTCCCTTTCCCTCCCCTGTTTCCATGAAATTACCGGTGGCATCCACCTCTACTTCATGGATTTTCTCCTGGAACAACGATTGAATCTGCTCCCGGGAGGGCTTAGCATCCAAGGTGACAATCCCCGCGGCCCGGAGAATATTTTTCTGGCGGTCCAGGGTTCTGTTTTCCTGTTGAAAGGATTTTAGTCCGGTGGAGGCCCCGGTGATCAGCAGGCAGCACACCACCGAAAGAATGGCTGCAAATTTAATGGCATGGATTCTTTTGGTTCGTTCAGATTTTTCTGGTTCAGACATTGGGAATCCTCCGGGCCGCCGTGATCTTTAGGGTTACATGATCTATCAATGGAGAAAAAACATTCATGAAAAGGATGGAGAGCATCACCCCTTCCACATAGGCGGGGTTCACCGAGCGCAGCAACACCGTGAAAAACCCGATGAGAAAGCCATATATCCAGCGACCACTGTCCGTACCCGGGGCAGATACCGGATCCGTTGCCATAAATGAAATGCCAAGGGCAAATCCCCCGGAAAACAGGTGATACAAAGGGCCTGCGGAAAACCAGGTGTCTGTGGGGCCCGGCAAGACCATGAAAATCAATGCCGTGGCAATCACCCCGAAAATACCCCCAAGGATGATGCGAAAACTGGCCACCCGAGTCACCATGAGAAAAATGGCACCCAAAAAACATAAGAAGGCCGAGGTTTCACCAATACTTCCCGGATGAAACCCAAAAAACAATCGATCCAGGGAAAATCCAGCATTGAAAATCATCTCCTGGATGTTTCCACCGGACCCCCCCACGGAAAGGGCTGTGGCACCACTCACAGCATCCACCCCCGGGGCTGTCAACCGCCACACGGCATTACCGGACATGGAAACAGGGTAGGAGAAAAAAACAAAGGCCCGGGCCGTCAGTGCCGGGTTCAGAAGGTTCCGACCCGTACCGCCAAACACCTCCTTTCCCATGACCACCCCAAAAGATATGCCCAATGCCACCTGCCACAACGGAATGGTGGGGGGCAGGGTCAATGGAAACAAGAGACCCGTAATCAGCAACCCTTCGGTGACCTCATGGCCCCTCACCGCAGCAAAGAGAATCTCCCAGAAAAATCCCACCCCATAGGAGACCAGGATGATGGGAAGCACATGGATCGCCCCGGTGGTGAGCATCTCAAACGTACTGGCATCTCCCCCGTGATATTGATATCCCACATTGAACATGCCAAACAGGGTCACCGGCAACAAGGCCAGAATAACAAAGCTCATGAATCGCTTCAGATCAATGTGATCCCGCACATGCGGGGCCGTTTTTGTCACCGGAGAGGGGAGAAAGAAAAAGGTCCGGGTGGCAGAATAGATCCCCTTGAACCGGAAAAATCGACCTTCTGGTTGAAAATAAGGATCTGTTTTTTTAAAAATGGTTTTCAGAGGGTTCATGAAATCATCCGTTCCCTGTGATAAGTCTCTTTGGCCACGGCCATTATGGCGGCCACATTAATTTTGGAAGGACAGACAAAGGTGCAAAGACCACACCCGGTGCAGTCCAACAGCCCCAGTTCCAGAACCTCTTCCATATCCCCTGCCCCCATGGCCTTCATGATAAACTGGGGCAGCAGATTCACCGGGCATTTTTTGTCACACCACCCGCAATTGATGCAGGCCCGCTCCTCTCCATGGAGGGTGGCATCCATATCCAGGTGGGCTGATCCCAGGCTGGACATAAAGGTTCTGGATTCCGAGAGCAGATTCTTACCCGGCCATGCAAATCCTAAAAAGGAATCTTTGTCCGTGGCATTAAGGACAATGGCCGATGAAAGCCCAGTGCCCATGTGGGCATCCACAGGGGTGAGGTTACCGGTGAAAATACCCCCGGTAATCACTCCGGTGCCTGGGTTGATATCCCCCATAAGGTGTTTTAACGGACTACCCATGCGGGAGCAATAATGGGCTGGCAATCTTGCTGGAGTACCGCCCACTGCATAAAATCGTTTGGTTTGATACTGGCCCGTGGAAAAAAAGTGGCCCATGGCAATGAGTTCCTGGGGGTACATGGTACAGCTGGCATTGTCGGTAACATTTTTTTTAATCTGATAAAGGATCACTCCTGGATCTCCGGCAGGATATTCATCCGGGGTGACATGGGTGATGTGCTTGGCCAGGCCCATTAGTTTCAATGGGGAAAGGAACCTTTGGGGAGTTGCAACAATCACCTTTTCCGCAAGCTTTTCAAGAATGGCAATCCCATGGAGGAACGAAGTCTGCTGATCCTTTAAAAAAACAGAGGGTGCCGCAACAAAAGGGTCTCCACAATGGAGAGAGATCACGGCCATGGGAAAGGGGGATTGGGAATCGGGAACATCCATGAAGGGAAACTGACGGATAAAGGGCCAGATGCCTCGCTGTTTTAATAGTTGAATAAGCTCCATTCTTGGCATGGCATCAAGGCTTTCCAGGGAAATGGGTGTCATTTCTTTTGCCCCTTGGCTCTTTTGATCCAGGCGTATGACGATCTCCTGCACCACCCGTCTGCGGCCCCTTACAATGGCTTCAACAGTTCCAGCACCTGGAGATACAAACACAACCTGGGGATCACGCTTGTCCTGGAGAAGGGGAGTCCCCACATCCACCCTATCGTTTTCCCGCACCAGGAGTTTTAATTTCACAAAAGGAGCAGCAACAGGTACCAGGGCCACCGTATCCGGAGTGGCAAGGAATTTCACCGTTGCTTCTGGTACCCCATTAAATTTTGATTGAAAAGTTCTAACTGTTTTTAGTCGTTTCATGTGTCCTTCATCTAAGTACCCGCACATATGTTTTTCAGCATTCTATGAATATATATCTTTGATATCTCTGGGTTTTATTTTGAAGAATATATGCTCGGGTACTTATTTATGCAAACCCAAGGTAAATATTCGGCCCGAATATTTACAACCCAAGCGTAAAAAGCTTTAAAAAAACAGATTCTTAGCACATAGTCGAACATACATGGCCATTGACTGAACAAAGCATCTCATTGTGCCGCAAACCGACACCTGCCACTGTTTTTTTACAGCGATTCGGCAGATATCCAACACCATATACTTTTTTTAAGGAGGTGGTCAAACAATTAGTATAACTCAATGATCCAGTTTTGTTGTTTCGTTTACATAACCCGAGCAACAAAACTGCACCATGGAGGAATATTCCCATGATATGCTTTTATCAATTTATTTGGGGAACTGCTTGATCTGCGGGGGGAAAGAAAAGAGCATAACTGCCGATGAAAAATTATGAGAGTTCATGACTTTGGAGAATATTATTGGCTGGCTCTTTTTGCCTTGGCAATGAGGTCGTACAAGGTGGAAACTTTATCCTGTGGAGGGGCCAGCATGGCTTTTATCTCCTCAGATGAATAATTTGACTCCATGAAGGCCTTGATATCAAAACGCTCATACCAGCAGTCAAAAATTTTAAAACAGGGAATGCCCTGACCGGCAATGCGGCAATAGGAAAAATCAACATCATGGCCCAGCCGCCGACAATAGCCTCGTTGTGCATCAAATTTATTCTCATTCATGGGAAATCAACATTTTTTCAGGAGGTTAACATATTGAAAATATAGGAAGGGAAGGCCAGTTATCCGACCTCCCCTCGGTGCAAAAAAACTCATAGACCAAGCCTGACCCTAATTACTGACCCAAATTAGCACTACAGCGACACTTTCATGATCCACCCTGTTGGGGGGAAATTCTAAAGCTCATTTACCTACCTTTTGATACTCGATTTTAGTTAAGTAAGCGAAGTGTCGCTGTAGTGTTAGCCGAGGTTGCCCTTATTAAAGTTTGGGAACAGGGTTGCCCTTGATGCTTCTTTCCAGGGTGGCATCCAACTCCTCCTGGGAGAGTTCAAGGTTGACCAGATCCCCAGCCATGTAACGGGTGTAGCCATTGAGATCCATGAGTCCATGGCCGCTCAAGTTAAAGATGATGACCTTTTCTTTTCCCTCTTGCTTTGCCTCATTGGCCTTTCTAATGGTGGCGGCAATGGCGTGGCTGGTTTCCGGGGCCACGATCATCCCTTCTGTTCTGGCAAAAATCATGGCCGCTTCGTAACACTCCAATTGCTTGATGGACATGGGGCTCATCAATCCATGGGCCACGGCCTGGGAGACCAGAGGGGACATGCCATGATAACGCAACCCGCCAGCATGGATGGGGGCCGGAACAAAATCATGTCCCAGGGAGTACATGGCAAGCATGGGGGTCATCTTGGCTACATCGCCGTGATCATAGGCAAAAGGGGCCCGGGTCAGGGTGGGGCAGGAAGCCGGTTCCACAGGAATAATTTCAATGTCCTGGCCGTTTATTTTATCCTGGGTAAAGGGGAAGGCAAGGCCAGCAAAATTGCTGCCGCCACCGGCACAACCGATGACGGTATCCACCTTTTTAATGCCCGCTATTTTTAGCTGTTTCTGAGCCTCAAGGCCGATGATGGTCTGGTGGAGCATCACATGGTTCATGACACTGCCAAGGGCGTAACGGGTCTGGCCCGTGGTATCGGTCACAGCTGCCTCCACCGCCTCACTGATGGCCATACCCAGACTTCCCGGGGTATCAGGTATTCTGGCCAGAATCTCCCGGCCCGCATTGGTTTCCATGGAGGGACTGGCAATGCAGGTACCCCCCCAGGTCTCCATCATGGCCTTTCTGAAAGGCTTCTGGTCAAAACTGATTCTCACCATGAACACCTTGCACTCCATGCCCAACAGTGCACAGGCATGGGAAAGGGCACAGCCCCACTGACCGGCACCGGTTTCGGTGGTGAGTTTTTTAATACCAAATTCCTTGTTATACCAGGCCTGGGCCACGGCAGTGTTGGGTTTATGGCTGCCCGCCGGGGAAAGACTTTCATCTTTAAAAAATATTTTGGCCGGGGTTCCCAGATACTTTTCAAGATGAACTGCCCGATGCAGTGGAGAAGGACGCCATCGGTACAAAAGATCCAAAACACCTTCAGGGATATCAATCCAGCGTTCCTGACTCACCTCCTGCTCGATGAGGTTCATGGGAAACACAGGTGCCAGCATATCCGGGCTGATGGGGTTTCCATCCGGGCCCAGGGGCGGGTTGGGGGTTCCGGGGAGGTCTGCTGCGATGTTGTACCATTGTCTGGGGATGTCTGTTTCATCCAGGAATATTTTTACGGCCACACTGTTCTCCTTTAAATAAAAAATTTGTCTATACATTTTGCGTTTCTTTTGGTAGAAACAAAATCTCAGTTTTTACTTTTTTTGTCAAATGATTTTTTACTTTTGAAGGTAACCCTGGGGCACTTAGGGACTTTGCTTTAATTAATCTACCCGTTTCTGCAAAGATGGCAGAGTATCAACGGACAAGGCGCATTGATATTTGGTAGGCTGTTTTTGGGCAAGTCACTTAAGCGTGCTCTGGCTTTACTTTCCAAAAAGGAGACCCAGATGAAACGATCTGTTCTATTCATTTTATTGTTGCTGTGCTGCATTATCTTTACCCCCCCTGGAGCAGCCCGGGCCTATGACCTGCCCTCGGTGAACCTTGGATTCACAAGCTTTCTGGACGGCGGCCCCCCGGCCGGGCCTGGATTCTATTTTTCCCAATATTTACAGTTATGGAAATCCAATGAATTTACCAATGCCAGTGGGGATGAAATCCTCCCCGGCTTTGCCGACGAAGACCTCACCGCCTGGATCGGCCTTTCTCAATTTATTTATCAATCCAATCAAGCGCTTTTACTGGGGGGGAAATGGGGAGTGAATGTGATGATCCCCGAGGTGGGCCTGGATCTGAATTACGGCACAGATAATGCCGCCTTTCCCCAGGATAACGGCAACGGCATCGGCGATATTCTTGTGGGGCCATTTCTCCAGTGGGATCCCATCATGGGAGCCAAAGGGCCTCTGTTCATGCATCGAATTGAGTTGCAAATGATTTTTCCCACAGGGGAATATGACGAAAACAAAGAACTCAATCCTGGCAGTAATTTCTTTTCCTTTAATCCTTACTGGGCCTTTACCGCCTTTTTGAGTCCCAAACTCACCGCCAGTGGCCGCCTTCACTATCTGTGGAATGGAAAAAACGATGATCCCGGCAGACAATACCAGGCCATGGGGGCCGATGACACCCAGGCCGGGCAGGCCTTTCATGCCAATTTTACCATGGCATATGAAATCCTCCCCCACCGGCTGAGACTGGGAATTAATGGCTATTACCTGAAACAAATCACAGAAACCCAAATGGACGGCAAGGATGTCACCGACAGCAAAGAACAGGTCTTTGCCGTGGGGCCAGGGATGGTCTACCATTTCTCCCAGGATGACCACCTGTTCTTTAATACCTATTTTGAAACCGCTGCTGAAAATCGACCCGAGGGAAATCGGTTTAATCTTCGCTGGATTCACCACTTTTAATACTCAGCTTAATCTCCCCCATGACTGCTATGGGGGAAATTGAAACTAAACCTCTCTCTCGGATGGCCAATGTTGTGACCAACCCCTGAAATAGCGCCCATAAATCAAGCCTGACCCCATGGATGCCTATTACCATTTATCCCGCAATGCCCGCAATGCACTGAATTCTTCAAGGGTCCGGGCATGGAGAAAGGGATTGATCTCCCGTTCAAGGCCCATGGTGGTGTTTTTACCGGCCCAATCCTCAAATTGAGACATGAACTCACTTGCCTTTTCAACCCCATTGGCCATGGCAAATCCCAGGTTGGTCTCCATGTAATCATGGCCGGGATAAAGGGTGCAGTCATCGGGAAGGAGTTGATTCAAGGCCTGGATGGTCTGGAACAGCATTGCCACATCACCGCCGTTTTTGCAGTTTCCCACCCCAAAGTTAAACAGCACATCCCCTGCGATAATACCGGTGAGGACTCCCCTTTCCCACAGCAGGAACGAAAGATGATCCATGGTGTGCCCATTGGTGGCCTTAACTTCAATAGTGGTATGAACATCCAGGGGGATAAGGGTTTGCCCCAGCAGGGCCTCCTGGGATAGAATAGGCGCACCGGAAAGCTTTGCCAATTCCTCATTGCCCCGGGTGTGATCCGGGTGCGAATGGGTATTAATAATTCCCTCAATGGTGATGGACTGTCCATCCAGGTGATTAAAAATTTCCTCCCCATCCCAGGGATCCACACACCAGGCTTTCTGGTTTTGTCCCACCACCGCATAGGAATAATTGAACCAGCCGTCACGGGACAGCATCTGAATGACCTTCATTCTCTCCTCCTCATATTGATACCATCGTCCCAGAACATTCTTAGGGTTTGATCACAATGCCAACCACTCTGGGGATATGATTCTTTCAAAACAAGGTTGATTTTTACACAAAAAACAGCATAATGCAAATTTGGGCTGCCCACCTAAGATAGGACACTTCGTAAAATCAGGGAGTTGCAAAGAGCATGATTTCGGATACTTCAAGGCTGCAAATTGTCCCACTTTAGACAGGTAACCCAAATTTAATTCCCATGATAAAAACATCGGATCATCGAGCCATTGAACAATTTTATAACAATCGCATGTTTTATACTGTTATTTCTGATACCTTGCTGTTGTCCTGCCATTGCAGGGGATGCCCCGGCAAAGAATGCCGACCATAACACCCCTGCCCGGCCCATCTTGCGCATGGGAATCCATGTATCAAAATTTAATACCCTGGATCCCCACAAGGCCGCCTCCACCAGTGACCGGATTTTGGCGGACATGGTGTACAACGGGCTCATTCGATTCCAGCCCGGCAACTCCCGGCAAATGGAACCGGACCTAGCCGTTGAAATTCCAGAACCCGTCATGGTGCGGGGAAAACAGACCTGGACCTTCCAATTAAAAAAAGACATTTTTTTCCAAAAATATCCCGGAGAAACAGCGGACAAGTTAACCGCCCTGGATGTGTGTAAATCCTTTATCAAAGCGGCTGATCCCGAACGATCTGCTTACACCGGGGGATATGAAGGCATTTCCGTGGTGGTCACCGGCCCCCGTACCCTTCGGTTCACAGTGGACCCGCCCCAGTCTCCCCTGCTCTTTCTTCCCAAGGTGGCCAATTATGCCGGGGGCTTCATTGTAAAGGAAACCGTTGATGAAAGGGGCATGTTGCGCCTCAAGGGCACCGGTCCCTTCTATTTTATCAATCCCCCCGATGACCACCATCTTTTGCTTCATGCCCATGATGACTATTTCCGGGGAAAGCCCCTTCTGGGGGGCGTGGATATTCATTTTTTACCCGATGCAGATCAGCGTTTGTCAGCCATTGTGGACAACAAAATGGACGTCATTGTGGGAGAACCCGATGCCCGATGGCTTCACCGGATCAAAGATCAAAAGGATCTCAGGCTGGACAATTTCGGGGTATCGGAAACCGTCAACCTCTACTTTAACACCTCAATCTCACCTTTTTCCGACATCCGGGTGAGAAAAGCCGTGGCTTATGCCGTGGATCGCAACCAGTTTTTGACCCCTTTTGGCCCGGGACTGGTTTATTCTATTTTTTCCCCGGTTCCCCCTTATATGCCCGGTGGATTAAAGGAACAAGAAATAAAAACCTTGGGGCTGGACTATGGCACAAACCTCAACAAGGCAAAGCAATTGATGGGCGAGGCAGGGGTAAAAGATGGATTTAAGATGGATGTGGTGGTATCCGAGGTGGGCTCTTTTTCCAACAACTATCGTACCCTCCAGGCCCAGCTGGCAACCATCAATATCACCATGACCCTGCACCTCGTGGACCATGCCACCATGCACCGCCTCATCCGCCAGGATTTTAATCCCATTGTAATTTACGAAGCATTTCGACCCAACACCGATGAATTTTTAAGCCATTTTTTCCACTCCAGCGCCACCATATCATCGGGGAAAAGCCCTGCCACCAACTTCAGCCATTACAAAGGCATTGATGAGCTCATTGAAACCGCCCGGCTGGAGCGATTCACCTCCCGGCAGATCAAGCTGTGGGAATATGCCCAGATAAAGCTTCTGGAAGAGATGGTGGTCTACCCCCTTCACCACAAAAATCAGATTTATGTCCGCAGGAACACCGTGGATTATGGGCATCCCATTGTTTCCACCATGGCCCTTTATCCCCAGTTCACCGAAAAGACAACCATTCAACGCCACCGGAACAGCCTGCAATGAAAATTCATCATAAATTACTGGGGGTCACCCTGCCCATTGCCCTCATCGCTCTTCTCATGGGGTCCTATGTCACCTTTCATCTTTCCCAGCAGGCATTGCACCACATTGCCCAGCGCTGGCTGGAAACCCGCCTGGATGAGGCCATTCACGTTGTTCATCAGCAGGAAACCTTCCTGAGAATGTACGGCATCACCAACATCCATGCAGGGACCCACAAGGCGCAATACGATGCCATGCAGGGGCTTGCTGCCATTCAAATAGGGGAGCGTGGCTACGTCTATATCCTTGATGTAAAGGGAAACATCCTGTTCCATCCCAGGCCGGAACTCATCGGAACCCCCATGGGTCAGACCCCGTGGTTTTACCGTGTTCAACAACAAAAAAAAGGTGAGCTTAATTATACTTGGCAGGGGGAAAAACATCTGGGAAAATTTGACTATTTTGAACCCTGGGGGTGGTTTATCGTGGCAACGGACCCCTACAACGAAATCCATGGTTCGTTGAATAAAACAAGGAATTATCTCCTGGGCATGGCCCTGTGGGGGTCCATACTCATCGCCTTTTTCATCATTGTGATGACCCGAAATATTTTTAATCCCCTGCAGCTCCTTGTAAAGGGGGCAGAAAAGGTGAAGCAAGGGGAACTGAACATTCAAATTCCCATTCAAAGCAATGATGAGATGGGAAATCTCTCCCGGGTCTTCAATGCCATGGCCCAGGAGCTGAAAAAAAATCTGGAAACCCTTCAAACATCGGAACAGCAACTCCATTACCTGAATTCACAACTGCTGACGGCCCAGGAGGATGAACGAAAAAGAATATCCACAGAGCTCCACGACGAGGTGGGGCAGTCCCTCACCGTGATGAAGCTTAAAATGATTATGATGGAAGAGGGGCTGGCCACGAAAGACCATGCCACAAAAAAAGAGTGTGAGGAGATGGTGCAGTACATTGACATGACCATTGAAAATGTTCGACGCCTGTGCCGGGATCTCACCCCCACGGTGATCACCGATCTTGGGCTGGCGGCGGCCCTGATGTGGCTCATTGAAAACATGGAGCATCATTTTGACATTGCAGCAGACATTGACCTTAACAATGTGGATGAAATATTATCCCAGGAAAGACAGCTCCTGGTGTATCGTATTTTTCAGGAGGCCCTTTCCAATGCGGTGAAACATGCCAAGGCCTCCCGATTTGAACTCACTGCAACCCAGGCACAGCACAAACTTATCTTTTCCATTCAAGACAACGGAAAAGGATTTGACATGGGCCATGTTCGATGCAGAAGTTTTGAAGAGCGGGGTTTGGGCCTTGCCACCATGCAGGAGCGGGCACGCATGCTGGGGGGGAACATTGAAATAAAAACAAGCCCTGGGTGCGGAACCCGGTTGCAATTTACCGTGCCTGTTGATAAAGGAAGTAAGCATGGGAACCTATAAGATCATACTGGCCGACGACCATAAGCTGCTACGCCACGGCATCAAGCAAATCATTGAAAAAAATAAAGAGATCAAGGTCATTGCCGAGGCGGGTGACGGGCTGGAACTCTTGAAGCTTTTGGCCACACAAATCCCGGACATGATTGTTCTGGACATTGCCATGCCAAGGTTGCGGGGCATTGAAGCGGCCATTGAGATCAAGATGCTCCATCCGGAAATCAAAATTCTCATTCTCTCCATGCACAAAAGCCTCCAATATCTTCACCATGCCCTCACCGCCGGGGTGGACGGGTATCTGCTCAAGGAGGATGCCCCCCGGGAGCTGGCCTCGGCCATTGACACCATCCGCAATAATGACACCTATATTTCTCCGTTAATGAGCAAAGAGCTCAACAATGACATTGCCCAGTCCTACCGCACGGGTAAGTCCTCCACCCCCTTTGAGCCCCTGACCCTGCGAGAACGGGAGGTGCTTAAACTCATTTCAGAAGAAAAATCCAATAAGGACATTGCTGAACTGTTGAACATCAGTCTGGCAACGGTGAAACACCACCGGGCCGCCATTAAGAGAAAGCTTAATATCCGCAAAACCGCTGGCCTGGTTAAATATGCCATTCGTAAAGGACTTACCACTCCGGGATAGGAGGGGCATCTTTTAAACATTGAGCCAACCAACAGTGCCCATGGCAGGCTTGGATATAAGGTCTGCCACTATTAATAGGACTGGGGTGTCTAAAACTTGAGATATTAAAGATTCATTGTCCGGGTTATCCTTAATCTCTTTTATATCGACCCATGAGACGGTTCATTCCGATAAGATGGGGCTCTATCTTTTCCAGGAGTTGCCACAGGTTCAGTCCCGGTTCCAGTGCCACGGCTTTATCCAGTGCCAAAACCCAGAAATAATAATTGTGCAGGCCATGCCCGTTGGGCGGCATGGGACCGTTGTAGCCAGTTTGTCCAAAATCAGTAATACCGTTGGTATACAAAGAGGTGGCTTCATCCAGATGGGTCACATCTCCAGGAATATTATACAGCACCCAGTGAACAAAACCATAGGTACCTCTGCTGCTTACCAGCGGGGCATCCGGGTCGTGACAGATAACGGCAAAGGCCTTTGTTCCCTCTGGCGGATTTTCCCATGACAACGCCGGTGAAACATCTTCTCCTTCTCCGGTAAACCTGGACGGTATCAGCGTATCTTGTTCAAACACATCACTTTTTAATTGCATTTTTGACGGTGCAAACCCCATGATGATCTCTCCTTTATTTTTGGTTTCTGAATTACGTAATCATAAATCAGGGTACTGCTGATTGTAATACGGGCCGACCCCAGCTCAATTTTATTTTTATAAAAAATCGGCAAGAAAATCCCTGAATCTTTAGCTCAGGGGTTGTTGACAGCCCACATATATTTTGCTCGTTATGCCCCCCATTATTCATATTAACATATACAAAGCTAAAAACAACAAATCCTGCAAGCCGACTTGTATGCTTTTTTTTTGCCCACCACTGTAACCGCTTAAAGTATCTACATCCTGCCGAACGTAGTCAGTTAAGACTTGGGATAGTCAACCTGTGCTTTTACAAGCCCCTTCTGAATCTCTGATTCAAAAAGAGTAGTTGACTAAAACTGAATTGTACACCCAGGTTAATGTGGTAAAAAAATGGGGCCAACAGCGGGCTTTCACCCCCCCCGCTCATGGTCACTTGTGACCATGTATCTTTACACACTACTGACCCCATGGGATTTATCCTTTTAGGCAGTTTACAAAGGATGCCCAATTCATGTAATTTACATGGAAGGGTCAAAGTAGAAGATCCGGTCACCCTCCGTGGCGTTGACAAAGTGGGACAATGCCCACCCCATATTTTTCGCAATGACGTTACGATGCATATATAACAAGTTTGACCCCGATGAGCAAACTTATCAGGGTGACCGCACCAAGCCCTGAAAATACGGTGGCAACTCGTCTCTGTATACATAAGTAGTAAGGCAAATTTTTTTCCCATACTCAACAATGAATTTGCTGGATATGGACTCCATCCTTAAAGTGGAAACCAGAAAAAACTTTTGTCCATGCACTTAAAACAAGACGTTGTACATACAGACAAGCCCGATTTTGCAGTTAACCATTCATTATTGTACACAGGAGAATTTTTGGTATGAAAAAAATCAGTCTCATTATCTGCACACTGTTCTGCATGACCCTTTTGACCTCGGCAACAGCCTTTGCCGCTGATCGAATCTTTTTTGGTATCGCCACCGGCGGTACCGGCGGTACCTACTACCCCCTGGGTGGTATGCTGGCTCAGATGATCTCCAACAAGGTGGTCATTGACGGTAAAAAACTGTCTGCCACTGCAGAAACCGGTAATGCTTCCGTTGCCAACGCCTCATTGTTAAGCCGTGGCGGCATTGAATCTGCTTTTGTTGCTGCTGATATTCTGGATGCTGCTTACAAGGGTATCAAACAATTTGAAGGCAAAGATCTCAAAAACATCCGTGCATTGGGCGCTCTTTATCCCGAAGCCGTTCAGATTGTTGTACGCAGCAACTCCGGTATCAACAGCTTTGCTGACATCAAGGGACATTCCATCTCTTCCGGTTCCCCCGGTTCCGGCCAGTGGCAGCTGCTGGGCGATCTCATGGTCGCCCATGGAATGGATCGTAAAGACCTTGCCGAAGACTACTCTTCCTTTTCCCAGTCCGTTGAAAAAATCAAAGACGGTAACCTGGATGCATCCTTGATCACCGCTGGTACCCCCACTGCTTCCATTCTGGAGCTTGCCAACTACCATGACATTAAAATTCTGCCCCTGACTGGAGCCCCCATCAAAGAGCTGCAGAAGGTTCAGCCCTACTATGCCGACACGATTCTTCCGGCCAACACCTACAAAGGTCAGACCGAAGATGTAAAAACCATTGCCGTTCGTGCCATCTGGGCCACCCATGCCGGTCTTGACGACGCCACCGCTTATAACGTGGTCAAAGCATTGTATGAAAATACAGACACCCTTGCCAAGGTTCATGTTAAGGGTAAAGAGATCTCTTTGGAGACCGCTCTGGAATCCGTATCTGTTCCCCTTCATCCAGGTGCTGAGAAATACTATCGTGAAAAAGGGCTGATTAAATAAAATGAAGCCCCTGTTTACAGGCGCATTTCTGATAACAGCAGTGCTGTTGCTGCCGCTAATATTCATGTCAAGCGCCTGTATTCCGTTATATACGGAAACAAACAACACCCATGCACCGGGGTATTGTCTCACCATCAGACAATACCCCGGCATGGAACCCCTGGCATCCTTCCCCCTGGAAAAAGAAAATCAATTCGCCCTGTCCTTTGTTCACTCTGTCACCGTTACGCCTGTGCGGGATAATTATATAGTGACGGCGGAGGGCATCTGCCAGACATCTGAAATTTTTGAATCCCATTGCGCAGGATTACCTTACAGTGACAAGGAAACCGATGCCACAAAATGGGAACAGCGGGACGGCAAGTTCATCCTGCACATGGAACGAAAGATCCCGAAACTGGTGGTGCGAACGGATAAAAACTATAAGAACAGACTGCATCTGCCAGATCAGATAATTGATCTCAATCAATGGGAAGATCAGGCCCTGCTGCTGGAGATTACCCCGGTTGATATTCACCAGTAATACGTATGGGATCAACCGGGCGCATTCCCATTTTCCCGGTCGGAGGCTTCATTAGCGATGGGGTCAGGCTTGCGTTATTGGCATTATCTGTGGTTTTTGTGTTTGCACAGGCTGTGGTCGATAACGCCAATAACACAAGCCTGATCCGTGCAGCATTACACTCTGAAACGAAAATCAAACAAACATAAAAAAACATACATGGCAGTAAATATCTGCCACAATAAAAATTGAAACTCTCATGATGCCAGTCTGTTGGACGGAGTTTCATATAAAAGAGGAACACAATATGGCTGTGGATGTTGATAATCATCTAAAAACAGATGGACCGCCGTTGGTGGAAGAAGAGCGGCAGATGAATGCCTCGGAGGTGGAGGCCATTGTAAAAAAATTTGATGTAGAGTCCAATTTCCGAAACCTTAGCGGCATCACCGCTAAGATCACCGGGGTACTCTGTATTTTGTTGAGTCTTTTCCATGTCTACACGGCAGGATTTGGCCTACTCAATGAGGTGATTCACCGAACGGTGCATCTAACCTTTGTACTGGGGCTGGTGTTCCTGGTATTTCCCCGGAGAAAACCGGGCAACCCCATACATGACTGGGGGTTTGGCACCTGCTTTGCTGTGTTTTATCTATTTCTTGCCTGGCAGCTCATCAACCGTTTTGCAGGGGATCTCTCCCCCCTGGCCCAGGGGGGCATAACACTGATGATATCTTTCATCGCCCTCACAGCGCTTCCCCTGCGGCAGTTCAAGGGTGAAGGGGATGAACTCTCCTTTGCCGACTGGCCCCTGGCCATTGCCGCCGCAGGCATCTCCCTTTATCTCATTGTCTTTTTCAAACAAATCTTCATAGTCAACATTGGTTTCCCCCAGATTGAAGAATATGTCATGGGTCTTCTGGCCATCATCATGGTCACCGAGGCATGCCGTCGGGTCATGGGCAATACCCTTCCCGTCATTGGGGGCATTGCCATGGTTTACGGCCTTTTGGGTCCCTGGCTCCCAGGGGTGCTGGGCCACCGGGGTTACGATATTGTGCGCATTGTGGAGCATCTCTACCTTGGCACAGAGGGTATCTATGGTGTGGCAGTGGGCGTTGTGGCCACCTATGTATTTCATTTTGTACTCTTTGGCGTCATGGCCCAGGCATCGGGTCTTGGGCAATTGTTCATCGATCTTGCCATGATTCTTGCCGGTAAATATGCGGGTGGCCCTGCAAAGGTTTCCGTTGTCTCTTCCGGTTTTTTTGGCATGATTTCCGGTTCTCCCATTGCCAACACCGCCACCACGGGCTCCTTTACCATCCCCATGATGAAAAAGAACGGTTTTTCACCAGAATTTGCATCGGCTGTGGAAGCCTCTGCTTCCTGCGGGGGCCAGGTAACCCCCCCCATCATGGGTGCATCGGCCTTTGTCATGACGGAAATGCTTGGCATTCCCTACAATGAGATCATCCTCATTGCCATTATTCCGGCCCTGTTTCACTACCTTGCGTGTCTGAGCATGGTGCACATGGAAGCCAAACGACTGGGGCTGAAAGGCATGGCCAAAGAGCAGATTCCCCAGTTTCTCTATGTACTCAAACGCTCTTGGCATTTGATGATCCCCCTGACCGTCATGGTGACCTTGCTGTTGATGCAGTTCACCCCCTATCTTGCCGCCTTCTGGGGCATTATCCTCACCATTGTCTGCTCCTGGATCCCCCCCTTGACAAAGAAAATAGGCTTTGGAGACCTGGATGATTCCAATACATTGACTCCCAAACGCATTGCCAACGGTCTGGACGAAGGTGCCCGGTATGCCTTGGCCATTGGTGCAGCCTGCGCCTGTGTGGGATTTATTCTGGGCATGATCACCCTCACCGGGATGGGATTTAAATTCTCCGGTGCCGTACTGCAAATTGCCTCGTCCATGGGTGCTGCCGTCTCCTCCTGGGTACCCTTTGGTCTGATCACCCTCCAAGGCTCCACCCTGTTCTTTGGGTTGATCATGGTTGCCATTGCCTGCATCATTATGGGGGCAGGTATTCCCACCACCCCCTGCTATATCATCCTGGCCTCCATTGCGGGTCCTGCCATGGACAACCTCGGGGTTCCCCTGGTGGCCACCCACTTTTTTGTCTTTTATTATGGGGTGCTGGCAGACGTGACACCGCCTGTGGCTCTTGCGGCCTATGCCGGTGCGGGTATTGGCGGGGCTGATCCCATGCGAACCGGGGTTACGGCCTTTAGGCTTTCCATGGGTAAGGCACTGGTGCCCTTCATGTTTGTCTATGCGCCAAGCATGCTGTTCATCAACTTTACCTGGATGGAGTTTTCCCTGGCCATCATCAGTGGTGTCCTTGGGGTGATTGCTCTGTCTGCCGCCTATATCGGCCATTTCAGAAGTGAAATCACCTTTCTTGGTAAAACAATGCTCACCATTGGCGGGCTTTTGCTGGTTTCCAGCGATGTCAAGGTGATTATCGTGGGTTCCATCCTGGTTCTGGCTGTTCTGGTTCCCAAGTTCTTACAGGAAGAATCTGCCGGCATCATAGAAACGGCTGGTAGCGAGGCATAGTGTTTTTTCCACTTATGGCTTTTTTACAAAAAATAGAGTCCCATGGGATTGTGCCCATTGAGGCTCTTATCCGGGTGGTCACACACGGCTGTCACCCCGGGATACAATTAACTGGCCAGGGTGGACAACATTAGACATAGCCCCGTCAGATAACACAGTTCCCTGTAGAAACAACAATGGGCCATGATCTGAGAATTCAGACCATGGCCCATTGTTAATTTGGAGGAAGATAATAAGTTTTTCAGGAAAAATCAGACAATGGACTGATATGTACTTTTTTGGAAGCACACTTTTTGAGTGGCATCCCCCCATTTTTTACCCTGCTCCAGCAATTGAAAAAACAAATCACTGTTTGTTACCATGCGGCCTCCCACCACATCCACGCCCCGGGCAAACACCGGATCTGGGAAATACCCGGCTGTGGGTCCCACAATGGAAACAAAGGCATCGGGATCACAATGTGCCATGATTTCATCCAGGGAGTTGTTTAATATGGTGGTGCTGGTGCAAAGCACCTTATTGCATGATTTCAGTTCAGACGGGTCCAGGGTGATGTTCAAATGGGGAAATTTTTCTATCAGTTCTGCCTTTTTTTCAACGATCAAAAGTTCAGCCCCTGTTTTTTTAATCTCTCCCATGAGGGGCATGAACAGCCCCACCATGCCGATGCGGTCCCCGGCTGAAAGATTCAAAAGTCCCAGAGAGTCGCTGGGACTGTCCACCTCCACTCCCATCTTGACCATGGCAAAGTTAGAAATAGCATTGATGGCGGCCAGGCTGATCATCTCCTTAACCGGGTCATCGGACCCGAACTCCAGGGCCAAGGCCACTGGATCTTTTCCAATAAACTGTTCTGGATGCAGTTTATTATATGCCAACGCTGCCGTTGTATCCCCAATCAATACAAAGCTGATCCCCGCAGCGCCGCCTTCAAGCCCCATGGCCATGAACTCGGCACTTCTGGGCTGACCACCTTCATACAGGGGAGGAAAAAACATTTTATCAATGGGCGGAACGGAAAATCGCTCTGCCAGGGTTGTTACAATCTTCCGGAATTCGTCCTTCATATCCATCACATCATCTCCCATTCATTTAATTCAGCGTTCGGACTTAAGCTTTGGCCAAAGGGGTCAGGCTTATTTTATTTGCGTTATCGACCATTTCCCCAACAATGTCAATTGCTGCAATTAAAAATTATTCACTTGACTAAATTTAATCAAGTGGATAGATTCTCCCATAACACTGAATGGAATTCATAAGCAAAGGGGTAATATGGCAACGTACGCGAGCAGCAAACAGACCAAAGACGTACTAATCAATGCAGCAGGAGAACTCGTTGCGGAGCTGGGTTTCAGTAACGTTTCAACCAGGGCCATTGCCGACAAGGCAGCGCATAATATCGGCAGCATCCACTACCACTTCAAATCCAAGGACAATCTATTCCAGGCCATGATCAAAAGCGCCACGCAACCCGTGCGGAAAAATCCCATGGCCAAGATTATCAAGGCCCATGAAGAGGATCTATATTCCCCCGGGGGGCAGTCAAAGATGCTCCGCCGCATCATACATTCGAAGATTAAAGAGATTTTTGATCCTGAAAGACCCTGGTGGCATCACAAAGTGATTTACCAGGTACTCCGGGCCGAGGAAAATCTTCTAAAAATTATGCTTGAAGAAGTAATCAAGCCCGAATTAACAACCTTGGAAAATTTGTTTTTATCCATTGATCCCAACATGGACCAGGAAGATGCCTTTATACAGACAATTCTTACCATGGCACCCATCATATATTATGCTGAAAATTCAGAAAATCTTTTGAGATTCATGGGTAGAAAAACTTACGCAAATCAATACCTGCAGAAACTTGAGGACAAAATTGTACGCCAGAACCAACTGCTTCTGGGGCTACCACCGGATATTGAATGACGGCCAAGTCGGCCCACCGACGGAATAAATATTGAAAATGGCATCATGCCGCCCCCGACGGGCGATGGGTCTGACCCGGGACCGTCGGCGGCCCTTTTGCCCTGCCGGTCTAAACCACAGAAACTGCGGGCAAGCTCCTCAAACAGTCTGTGCTTCTTAACGCCCGGCAGGGCAAAAGGGCTGATCGCCTTTGGGTCCCAATGGGCCGGACCCATCCCCCGCCGGGGGCTCTGTTGTCGCTACTTTAATGCTGTATTTTCTTATAAAAACATCAATTTTTTTTGTCGAAGGAAAATAAAATGAAAAAAACCCTATTTATTCTATGCACCCTGGCGGCGCTTGTGATGCTCGCCTCGGGGGTTGCCTTTACCCAGAAAATCAAAAAAGATTCCTCCGGGGAAAACATGGGCACTTCAAATACAACACCAGCACCTGGACCACAGATATCCCACACCGTTATCCTTGAAAAGCTCTCCATGACGCAGGTGGAAAACACCAGGCAATACCCCGGAAGCGTAAAGGCGTGTAGAGAAACCCGTCTGGCTTTCCGGGTGGGCGGCCCCCTCATCCAGGTCAATGTAAAAGCCGGAGATCAGGTAAAAACAGGAAACACCCTCATGCAGATAGATCCCCAGGATTTTAAGGATAGAATCCTGGTGTTGGATGCACAGTTAAGTGGTGCAGTGGCCCAGCTGGACAATGCCCGTCAAGATTTTCAGCGTATGAAACAGCTATTTGACGAAAAGGTGATTCCCCAGGCAGATTTTGACCATGCCGGAACTGGCAGAAACACCGCAGAAGCAGGGGTTAAAGGCATCCGAGCGCAATTAAAAATCGCCCGGCACCAACTGGACTACACCACCCTGAAAGCCCCCTATGACGGAATAATAATACAGACCCACATTGAAAACTTTGAAATGGTGGCACCGGGCCAGGTGGTGGTGGGGCTCCATGATATTTCAAACCTGGAGATTAACATCAACGTACCGGAAAACGAAATCATCAACCATCCCCTAATTCCAGGCCAAAGGGCCGGGGTAAGATTTCCCTCCCTGGGCCAGAAACAGTTTCCCGTAACCTTAAAGGAGTGGAAGACCACGGCGGACAAGGCCACCCGCACCTATGGCACCACCTTTACCATGCCCTACCCCCAGGGGGTTCAAATTTTTCCTGGCATGACTGCGGAAATTGAGTGGCCTGGTAGCAAAAACAAGGACCAGACCCTCACCATTCCGGCCAAGGCAATTATCAACGACAGAACCGGCACGGCCCATGTATGGCTGTTTGATTCCACAACCTCCATGGCCTCTAAAACCCCGGTGACACTGGGCGCATTATGCGGCACCTCCCGCATCGTGGTTGAATCAGGCTTGATGCCGGGAGATCTCATTGTCACCGATGGGGTGGATTTCATCACCAGCGCAATGAAACTCATCGCCACCCTTGCCAACACCGGTGCATCCCGGACAAGTTCACAGGGGAGTATTCAATGAACCTTACTGCATTTGCCCTGCGAAAACAGACCCTCATGGTGGTCTTGATCCTTATGATTGCCGGTATGGGTGTCATCTCCTTTGAGAAGTTGGGACGATTGGAAGACCCTACATTTACCATCAAAACCGCCTTAATTGTCACCCCCTACCCCGGAGCAACACCCCTGGAGGTGGAAGAAGAAGTTACCCAGACCATTGAAGAGGCCATCAAGGCCATGGGCCAGGTCAAAGAAATTTACAGTACCTCAAAGGAAGGACTCTCCTTTGTTTATGTGGACATGAAGGACACCTACAAAGCCCAGGAATTGCCCCAGATATGGGATGAACTTCGCAGAAAAATCAATGATGTACAGGGGGCACTTCCCCCCGGGGCCGGGCCATCCATTGTCCGGGATGATTTCGGGGATGTGTACGGGGTGTTCTTTGCCATCAGCGGACCGGGGTATTCCCAGGCCCAGCTCCGGGACTATGCCCAGTATTTGAAAAAAGAACTGCTGTTATGCAAAGATGTGGCCAAAATTGACTTCTGGGGCATACAGCAGGAGGCTATTTACATAGAATTTGAGCGATCCAGGCTGGCTGAACTGGGTATTTCCAGGGATCAGATTTACCGAACCCTTCACCTGCAGAACGTGGTTCAAAAGAGCGGCCATGTGGATGTGGACACCGAATACATGCGCATCACCCCCACGGGGGAGTTCCAAAATGAATCTGCCATTGCAGATCTTCTGGTGGGGGGAGCCAGTGGTTTAATCCGCATGGGAGACATTGCCACCGTTTACCGGGATTACATGGATCCCCCCCGGAACCTGCTGCGATTCAACGGCAAACCTGCCATTGGATTGGGTATCTCCACCGTGGCAAGGGGCAATGTGATCACTATGGGCGATTCCGTTGCCAAAAAACTTGAACTGTTAAAGAGCAAACAACCGCCTGGCATGTCCCTGGATACCATCTACTACCAGAGCCGGGTGGTCACCGCATCGGTGAACGCCTTTTTGTTAAACCTGGCCGAAGCCGTGGCCATTGTCATTGGGCTTTTAATCGTTTTCATGGGATGGCAGAGCGGTCTGCTCATTGGCATCACCCTTATTTTAACCATCCTTGCCACCCTGATCGGCATGTTCATCATGGGCATTGACCTGCAGAAAATTTCACTGGGTGCTCTGATCCTGTCTTTGGGCATGCTGGTGGACAATGCCATTGTGGTGGCTGACGGCATTTTGATCCGGGTCCAGGGGGGCAGCCGCAGACGAGCGGCTGCCATGGACGTGGTTCAAGAAAATGCATGGCCCCTTTTGGGCGCCACCCTGGTGGCCATTCTGGCCTTTGCGGCCATTGGATTTTCTCCGGGAAACGTGGGGGAATTCTGTCGCTCCCTATTTGATGTCATGGCCTTGTCCCTTTCCATCAGCTGGATTGTGGCCGTCACCATCACCCCGCTGCTTTGCATCTGGTTTTTAAGGGTACCCGGGGAATTTGAGCGCAATGATCCCTATGCTGGGCCAGTCTTTCGCATGTATGGGAAACTCCTCCAGACCACCATCCGCTTCAGGTTTATGACGGTGTGTCTGACCCTGTTGCTGCTGTGGGGAGCCATGGTGGGATTTTCCCGTATTCCCCAGGCCTTTTTTTCACCGTCCACCCAGAAATATTTTTTCATCAACTATTGGAAACCCCAGGGGACCCACATCCAGCACACCTCCCGGGACATGGAAAAGATCGAAGCCAAAGTGGCCCAGATGCCAGGGGTTAAAAATGTGACTTCCTTTGTGGGGGAAGGGGCCATGCGCTTCATTCTCTCCTATGATTACCAGGTGCCCAATTCAAGCTATGGCCAACTGGTGGTGGAGGTGGAAGATTACCGCCTCATTGATGATTTAATCGAAAAAACGGAAATCTATCTCAACGCCAATTTCCCGGATGCTGAACCCCATGCCCTGAAAATAATCTCCGGACCTGCCATCACCTATCTTTTGGAGGCGCAGTTCCGGGGGCCGGACATTGATGTTCTCCAGGGTATGGCCAGGCAGGCCATGGACATCATGCAGACCACCTCCAACACCCGGGACATCCGCACGGACTGGCGTCAGCAGATACGGGTGCTGCGCCCGAAATTTTCCGAATCCCAGGCCCGACGCATCGGGGTTAGCAGAAGTGATCTCTCTCAGGCCCTGCAATGGAATTTCGGGGGTGTCATCACCGGGGTTTACCGGGAAAAGGATGAATTGATTCCCATCATCACCCGTCCCCCCCGCCAGGAACGAAACTCCGTGGAAAACCTTAAAAATGTCCAGGTATGGTCTTCTCTTGGCCAATCCTTTGTGCCCATTGGACAGGCCATCACTGATGTGCGGCAGGAGTGGGAGCGGCCCCTGATCAAACGGCAGGATCAACAGCGCTCCATCACCGTGAAATGCAATCCCATTCACGGCAATGCAGAGCCAGTGCGTAAATCCATGGTGGAACGTATGGCCGCCATTGAACTGCCGCCGGGGTACACCATGACCTGGAAGGGTGAATTCAAGGATTCCAATGAGGGAAGGGATCCCCTGAAAAAAATCTTTCCCCTGTGCATCCTTGGGATGTTCATCACCGTGGTGGGGCTTTTTAATTCCATCCGACGTCCCCTGATCATCTTTCTCACCGTTCCCCTTTCCATCATCGGTATTACCGCAGGGCTCCTTCTGGTGGGGTTGCCCTTTGGTTTCATGGCCATTCTTGGGTTCCTGGGACTTTCGGGCATGCTCATCAAAAATGCCATTGTGCTGGTGGAACAGATTGAAATATATCTAAGATCAGGGATGGACCCCCTCTCAGCCATCCTGGATGCGGCCATGAGTCGTATGCGGCCGGTGTTCATGGCATCGGGCACCACCATTCTTGGCATGGCCCCGTTGGTCTATGACCCCATGTTTTCTGCCATGGCTGTGACCATCATGGGGGGGCTTTTTGTCTCCACCGTGCTGACTTTGATCATTGTGCCGGTATTTTACAGCATTGCCTATAATATCAAATGGAAATCTCAGGATACAGCCCGTGAGTCATGAGTCTTTGATTTGCGGCTACACAGGACACCCATTGAAAATTCAAAACAATCTATAAATGTTATCCTATTTAAATTCCAGGGTGGATTTTGATGATATCAATGAATGATTTTTTAACCCATTGTTTTTATTAATACTGAAAACCTATTTTTCCATATCAAACAATGTTTACCATAAAATTTAAACAGGATACCT